>FLOH01000816.1_pt1 | contig 56257 bp, 49 predicted proteins | sample 756751 | NCBI WGS metagenome assembly FLOH01 (sample SAMEA4026879, study PRJEB14308) | marine metagenome | biome: coastal water; material: water | depth 74 m
ACTACAGCGGCGAGCAGCCAACAGCATCGGCACGCGTCCAAGACCTGTTTGGCACCACCGTCCACCCAACGGCTGGCGGCCGACCGATCCGGTTCCAGCTGCTCTCGCCTGCCAACCGCCCGATTCAAGTCACCGCCGACCTTCCAGGATTCTGGGCGGGGTCGTGGAACGAAGTTCGTAAGGAGATGGCTGGTCGCTATCCCAAACATCAGTGGCCCGATGATCCGGCGAAAGCCGTGCCCAAACGCATGAAGGATCGCTAAGTGCTCGCTGTTGCTGGCCTCTCGAATTGGCTCTTGGCATTAACCGTCGTCGTTGTGTTCGTCGGTGCCACGGTGCAGGCATCGCTCGGGATCGGCCTGGGCATGATCGCCGCGCCGATTTTGGCAATCACCGATCCAGACTTCGTCCCCGTTGCAATCATCGTGGCGGTCATTCCGCTCTCGGGCATGGTGGCGTGGGCCGAGCGGCGACATATCGATCGACGTGGCGTGGCTCTCACGCTCGGCGGGCGAGTCCCCGGTGTGGTCCTCGGCGCGTTGATCATCTCCTGCGTTTCGACTGATGCGCTTGGCATCGCTGTTGCGATCTCTGTGCTGGTTGCCGTCGCCGTCTCGGCGAGCGGTAAAAAGCTCAACGTCGGCAATGGGGTCCTCGGCGTCGCCGGGTTCGCTTCGGGCTTCATGGCCACAGCCACCGGCGTCGGAGGCCCTCCGATCGCACTCACCTATCAACATGCCGACCCGCCCACCATGCGGGCGACCATCTCCACGTTCTTCGCTGTTGGCGCGCTGATGTCGCTCGCAGCCTTGACCGTTGCGGGCCAAGTGAGCCGTCGCCAACTTGAACTCTCCCTGCTGGTCTTGCCCAGCACCGCCCTCGGCATGCTCGTTGCGTCGCGTTACCGAGACCGCCTCGATCCGGCAGTCGTGCGGCCCGCAGTGCTCGGGATTTGCACACTCAGCGCGGTCAGTCTCCTCGTGGAGACGTTGGCGTAACGTCTGTCGCGATCCACGACCAACAACTGACAACCGCGATTAACCGCCCGATCTACTTCGCTGCGCCCAGCCCACGCAAGTACGCCACAGCGCTTCGGTGCAGCGTTGTCAACTGTTGAAATCAGGCGGCGCCTAACCGCCGAACTGCGGTCTATTCGTGGCACGATTCACCGATGCGTTCCTCACGGACTTTCACCCGTTCCAGTCGAGTAGCAACCCTTGGTGCTGTCGCGCTTTTTGCAGCTGCGTGTTCCGGCTCCGACACAGTCAACGACAGCGCTCCGGTAACCGAAGCCCCGGCGAGCGTCGAGACCGAACTACCGGTGGCCACAGAATCTCCTGCAGCGACAGAGCCACCAGCAACTGATGCTCCCGTCACCGAGCCTTCCGTCGAAACCGACCCGCCGGTGGCTGTTCCCGCGAACACCGCCGACATCGAACTCGGCAACGATTTGGGCCCCTACCGAGTCGGCGTCCAGACGATCATGGTCCCGGACTCGACCGGCGGCGGCCGCGACCTCACCGTCGACGTGTGGTTCCCACTCTCCCAGGACAGTGACGCTGACTTCCCGCCACAGCAGTACACCCTGCTCCCCGGCACGTACTACGAATCGCCGTCCGCAGTCGCCGCCACGGCCGACAGCATCGCCACCGACGGACCGTTCCCGCTGGTGATCTACTCCCACGGTTCCGGCGGCCTCCGCTTCATCCACTCGAACTACACCGAAGCACTCGCGAGTAACGGCTACATCGTCGCTGCCCCGGACCACATCGGAAACACCGCTGTCGAACGCATCGCCGGGAGCGAGACCCCCGGCGCGGTCACGGCATTCAACCGGCCGAACGACGTCACTCGCGTGATCGATGCGTTCCTCGACCCCGAGAACATCGAAACGGTTGGCTTCGTCGCCAATCTCGACCCAAGCCAGATTGCCGTCACCGGCCATTCCTTCGGCGGCTTCACCGCGTACGCCATGGCGTCCGGCTACGACAATGAGAATGGTGAGTTCGCGGCCGACGAGCGCGTCGGAGCGATCATCGCCCTCGCCCCGGCCGCCAGCGAAGCGCTACTCAGCGACGAACGGCTCGCCTCAATCGGCATTCCGACGCTGGTCGTCGGCGCCACCGATGACCGCACGACGCCGATCGACCCGAACGTCACCCGCCCGTGGGAGAGCACGTCGAGCGACGTTTCGTACCGCCTCGACCTCACGGCGGCCGAGCACGAGACGTTTACCGACATCTGCGCCTACCTCGCGTTCCTGCCGACACTCGAAGCTCCAGCACAGATCGTCGTTGACACCCTCGAAGCACGCACCGAAGCAGGCTGCGACGCCGACGACATGCCGATCGAGCGAGCCCAGGCAATCACCAACACCTTCGCCGTCTCGTTCCTCAACTCGATCTTCAAGGGCGGCACTCCAATCGCCCTGGACGAAGTCGACGAGCAAACCGACTTCGTGTACCTGATCAGGTAAGCAGAAGCACCCGATGACGTGGTGCCAGGCACCATGTCGTCTTAAGCTCGCGGCATGGCTGACGCGCAGATCGACTACACCGAGATGTTCCCCCTCGGGCCCGACGAAACCGAATACCGGCTTGTCTCCACGGAGGGTGTTTCGACGTTCGACACACCGCAGGGAAAATTCCTCAAGGTCGAACCAGACGCAATCCGCAGTCTGACGGCCGAAGCGATGCGCGACATCGCGCACTTCCTGCGCACCAGCCATCTTGAGCAGCTCGCCAAAATCCTTGATGATCCCGAAGCGTCTGCCAACGACCGCTTCGTGGCACTCGACCTTCTGAAGAACGCATCGATCGCCGCCGGTGGTGTGCTACCGATGTGCCAGGACACCGGCACGGCAATTGTCAAGGGCAAGAAGGGCCAGTTCGTGTTCACCGGCGGTGGCGACGAGGAACAGATTGCCAACGGCATCGCTGACACCTACCTGACGTCGAACCTGCGATATAGCCAGATGGCACCGCTCGATATGTACACCGAGAAAAACACCGGCACAAACCTGCCCGCCGAGATCAAGATCAGCGCCGTCGACGGCAACGCCTACAAGTTCCTGTTCATGGCGAAGGGTGGCGGGTCTGCCAACAAGAGCTTCCTCTTCCAGGAGACAAAAGCACTGTTGAACGAGGCAACGCTGCTGCCGTGGATCTTCGACAAGATTCAGGCGATCGGCACATCAGCGTGTCCGCCGTACCACCTCGCAATCGTCATCGGCGGCACATCCGGCGAGATCGCCGTTGAGACTGCGAAGCTTGCGAGCGCCCACTACCTCGACACGCTGCCGACGACCGGCTCGGCATCTGGGCACGCGTTCCGTGATCTCGACCTTGAAGCCAAGGTCCTCGAGCTCGCGCAGAACACCGGCGTCGGCGCTCAGTTCGGCGGCAAGTACTTCTGCCATGACGTCCGCATCGTCCGCCTCCCGCGTCACGGCGCATCGTGTCCGGTCGGGATGGCCGTGTCATGCTCAGCCGACCGCCAGATGCTTGGTAAAATCACGGTCGACGGCCTCTTCCTCGAGCAGCTCGAAACCGATCCGGCACGCTTCTTGCCCGCCGCAGACCTCGCCGACGAAGCCGCAGTTCACATCGACCTCAACCGGCCGATGGACGAGATTCGCGCGACCCTTGCCGAGCTCCCGGTGACAACCCAGGTGATGCTGAGCGGGCCGATGATCGTTGCTCGCGATATTGCCCACGCCAAGATCAAGGAACTCCTCGATGCCGGCCAAGACATGCCGCAGTACTGGAAGGACCACGCCGTCTACTACGCCGGCCCGGCCAAAACGCCCGAGGGCTATGCGTCCGGTTCTTTCGGACCGACGACGGCAGGCCGAATGGACTCCTACGTCCCCGAGTTCCAAGCAGCTGGCGGTTCGATGGTGATGCTGGCCAAAGGGAACCGATCGAAGCAAGTCACCGATTCGTGCAAAGACAACGGCGGGTTCTATCTCGGTTCGATCGGTGGGCCTGCAGCACGCCTGGCCCTCGACAACATCAAGAAAGTCGAGGTCCTTGAGTATCCCGAGTTCGGGATGGAAGCGATCTGGAAGATCGAAGTCGAGAACTTTCCTGCGTTCATCATCGTCGACGACAAAGGCAACGACTTTTACGCCAAGGTGCGCTCAGAAGCATCGATGCCCATCTCGCTCTCGAAGCGGTAGCCGGGCCCAGCAGCGAGCCCCCAGCAACGAGCGTTCGGTCAGCCTGAGATCTCGCCCGCCAGGTCACCCAGTCGCCGCTCGCCCTCGGGCGTCTGTCCACCATGGGCAAGAAACGCCGTCATGGCATCACGCGAGTCGGCGTTACCAAGCAAGCTGCTGAATGCCGTTGCTTCGGCGAGGAGATCGTCGCCAAGTTCCTGGTCGGCGCGCACAACACTCGCCTTGGCCGCAGCCACCGCATCACGGGGAAAGCTCGCGATACGCCCGGCGAGCCGATCGACGAACAGATCGATCTCCGTCGCCCTCAGCACCCGGTTGATCATGCCCCACTGTTCGGCAGTCGCTGCGTCGATGTCGTCGCAACCAAGAATGATCTCCAGCGCCCGTCCGCGACCAACCAGGCGCGGTAGCCGCACCGTTCCGGTGCCACCGGGGATGATGCCCAGCGCGACCTCCGGCTGATTGAACACGGCCTGCTGCGTTGCGAACCGCATGTCGCAGCTCATCGCGACTTCGTTGCCGCCTCCGCCGACGCGGCCCTCGATCACCGCAATCGTCGGCTTGGGCATCGTCCGCAACGTCTCGCACATCCGATGGAATCCGGGGAGCTCGCTCGGCGGGGGTGTGTCAGTTGGAAATCCGAGGATCGCCTCGACATCGAAGTGAGCAATAAAAAATTCAGGATTGGCTGATCGCAGTACGACGACCCGGACACCCGTATCGACGGCGAGCGCACTCGTCAACTTTGCCAACTCGACGAACACATCCGTCGTCATCAGGTTGATCGGCGGGTGATCGACCACGACCGTGGCAACGCAGCGGTCGTCGACGGTGAGCGTGATGGCTGACATGACCCAACGGTAGACAACGGCAAGCGCTCCCACCGAACGCTCGGGTCAGCAAAGGCGGTGCAACCACCAACAGCATGGTTGCACCCACGATGTCGCGGTCACGCCATAGAGACGAGATCGAGCCATTCCTCGGAGTAATAGTCGACATCACCGTCGGGCATCAGCAACACCTTCGTGGGCTCTAGTTCTCGCACAAATTCCTCGTCGTGGCTGACCAGGATGATCGCCCCAGGCCAATCAACCAAGGCGGAGGCCACGGCCTCGCGCGACGGCGGGTCGAGGTTGTTGGTCGGTTCGTCGAGGAGAAGCACGTTGTTGCGGCCGACCATCAGCATCGACAGCGCCAACTTCGTCTTCTCACCACCGGAGAGCGTCCCCGATTCTTGGAACACCTTCTCGCCCGACAACCCGAACATGCCGAGCAGCCCACGAAGCTCGGTTTCGCCAAGCTGCACCTCGGGTGGGACAGCATCACGGATGTTGTCGAGGAGCGACTCGTGGACCTTGAGGTTGTCGTGTTCCTGGGCGTAGTAGCCGGCATGCACCTGATAGCCCCACTTGAACTGACCGAGATTGGCCTCGGTTTCGCCGGCAAGGATGCGGAGCAGGCTGGTCTTACCGGCGCCGTTCAGACCGAGCACGAGGAGGCGCTCCCCCTTACCAAGGTCGAAGTTGATGTCTTCGAAGATCGGTGGGCCGCCGTATCCCTTGCACAGCCCCTCGACCGTGACGACCGTGTTGCCGCACTTTGGTGGCGGCGGGAACCTGACCGCCATGGTCTTGCCAGCTCGCGGCCCATGCACTCGTTCGCCTTCAAGACGAGCGATCCGCTTCTCGACGCTGTGCGCCATAGCTGCCTTCGTCGCTTTCGCACCGAAGCGATCGACGACGGTCTGCAGCCGGTCGATTTCCTTGCCCTGCAAGATCGCCTTCTTGGCGAGGCGTGTCTCGTCATCGGCCCGCGCCCGCTTGTACTGGGTGTACGTGCCCTTGTACTCAAAGATCTCACCGACAGCATGCTCGGACGCTCGGTCGAGGTGGATCACACGGGTGATCGCCTCGTCAAGCAGCTCAAGATCGTGGCTGATGACAAGCAGTGCGCCCTTGTACTCGCGGAGGAAGCCGAGCAACCAGATCTTTGCGTCGATGTCGAGGTGATTGGTTGGTTCGTCAAGACACAGAACTTCGGACCCGGCGAACAGGATGCGGGCCAACTCGATGCGGCGCCGCTGCCCGCCGGACAACGTACTGATCGGCTGATCAAGCCGCTCGTCTTCGATCCCAAGCCCTGCCGCCATCTGTCGCGCTTCGCTCTCGGCCGCGTAGCCACCGTTGGTCCGGAACGACTCTTCCGCATTGACGTAACGGGAGACGTTGCGCTCGTCAGGGTTCTCTTCCATGGCGATGCGTAACTTCTCGATGCGCATCACTTGGTCGTCGATCCCGCGGCCCGACAGGATGTGCGTCACACAAGAACGACCGTCGAGCGCCGAGTCGATCTTCGGGTCCTGCGGGAGATATCCGAAGCCACCTTTGGTGATGACACGACCCGACTTTGGTTCGTTGGCACCGCCGAGCACCTTGAACATCGAGGTCTTGCCGGCGCCGTTGCGGCCCACGATGCCGACCTTGTCACGCGGCATGACGGTGAAGCTGGCATTCTCAACAAGGAGTCGACCACCTACTTCCACCGAGATCGCTTGCGCCTGGAGCATCGGGCCAGGCTACGGTCGTTGTTCGCGGTGACCCTGCTCTCGGCACGAACGGTCTGAGCAACTGATGTCACTCACGCTTGCCCCAGTTCCGGCTTCCCTATCGCTGGTGCGGGCTGACGCGTGCAACACATCACTTCATTCCAAGGCAACATCGCCCGGGCCCTCTCGTTCAACGCCTTCGTCTCAGTCGTGCTCGTCGCGCTGAGCCTGCTGTGGGCCGGTCGTCACCGGCCGGGGTTCATCCGCCGGTCGTCGTCGTCGTGGGGACCGGAATCGGCGTCGTGGGGACCGTCGTCGTGGTTGACCCCGGAATCGTCGTCGTGGGGACCGTCGTCGTGGGGATCGTCGTCGTGGACCCCGGAATCGTCGTCGTGGTTGACCCCGGAATCGTCGTCGTGGACCCCGGAATCGTCGTCGTGGGGACCGTCGTCGTGGGGATCGTCGTCGTGGTTGACCCCGAACTCGTCCCACCGCCGGAGCTGGATCCGTCCGTGTTCGGTGTGCCGTTACCCTGGCTGCTCGACGGGTCATCGCTGAACTGTGACTCGATGCAAGTGACCTCACCATCTGGGGCTCGGCCCAGTGCAGCACCGGTGAGGTCGACGAGTACTTGCCTGCCCGCGTTGCCCGGGTGCAGGCCATCGGGTCTCAGAACACCCGGTGTCCTGGCGGCCTGCGCCCAGTCGATCAGCGTGGCGTTCTGGTAGTCCTCGACGAGTTGATTGATGACCGCGGTGACTTCGCTGTAGTCCGTTCGATACTCAGTCACGGTGTAGAGCAAAATCGGACGGGGCGCAGCACGATCAAGGATCTGGCGCATCCTCGCGTCGTAGTTACCCTGATCGCCATCGTAATTGCTGCCGAGGAACACCGCGACCGCATCCCAGTCGTCATCAGACCGCCCGGCCGTGCCAGCACCAGATGCTGACGATTGGGGAATCAGTCGCCTGGCGACCGTGACACCGAACTCGACGAAACGTCCTACCTCGGCCGCGACTTCGACAGTCCACCCGAGTGAATTCAGCCCAGCGCACATCTCGCCGCCGTGGCGGCTCTCGGTCCCTGCGAAGATCGAATCGCCGATCATCAACAGACGGTTGCCGCCCACCAGTTCGCCGATCTGCTGGGCGATGACGCCGTCGGCATTGACCGGTCGAGTGATGACAACGAGCGGTTCTTGCAGCCCACCCGCCTCCAGACCACCAGCGGGGATCGTATTCGGCAGAAAACCGACGCCTGGCAGGGTCGGCATCACCATGGGGAGCTGCGTTGGAGTCGGACCGCTCGTACCGCAGGCAGTCGTCAGAGCGACGAGAGCAATCCAGAGGCGACGCATTGGCTCTATTGAAGCGCGGGACGCGCCAGCATTCATGTCACCGGACCACAAATCTGACCCACGACTCAGCGAGCTGTCCAGCCACCATCAACGATGAGGCTCTGGCCGGTGAGGAACGTACCTGCCGGGCCAGCGAGGAGCAGGAGGGCTCCGTCGAGCTCGTGGGCCTCGCCCATTCGCGGAATCGGCGTATTCGCCTTCACGAACCGCTGGCTGGCCTCGTCGGTGTCCATACCCTCGGTCATCTCGGACGGAAACCAGCCGGGGCAGAGGGCATTGACGCGGATGCCCCTGCGAGCCCACTGCACTGCGAGCTCTCGAGTCAGGTTGACAACAGCACCCTTACTCGCGCTGTAGTGCGACTGCTTCACCGGCGACGACGCGACATGGCCGAGCATCGACGCGACGTTGATGATTGCGCCGCCGCCCGACTTGATCATCGACGGTGCGCTCAATTTCGCCAGGTGCCACAGTGCCGTGACGTTGATCTCCATCGCTCGCCGAAACACTGCGATGTCTTCGTCTTCGACCGCCACTTTGCCGCCGACGCCAGCATTGTTGACGAGCACGTCGATGCGACCGAACTGTTCTACCGACGAGCTCACGATTCGCTCGCGGTCAGCTTCGATTCCCACGTCGGCCACTACAACCAGGGCGCTTGGCGTGCCAGGCCGTTGCTCGTTCAACTCCACGGCAAGCTGCTCGAGCCGAGCTGCCCGGCGGGCCGTGACGACCACGTTGGCACCGACCGCATGCAGTACCCGGGCGAATCGATCGCCCAGCCCAGAAGATGCTCCGGTCACGATTGCGGTCAACCCGTCGAGGCGAAAGAGATCGAGTGAAGTCGTTGGATCGTGCTGGTCAGCCATCTCCGCAAGATAGCGAGACCAAACGACACCGTTGTGATTGGGTCACACAACAGCGACATCGTCGTCATCGCTTCGTCACAAGTCCTCATCACTCGTCGCGCGATTGCGTGACGATCTGAACGGACAGATGAAGAATTTGCAACTAAGTGCGCGATCGAGGCGTACCAGTCATCAGGACCACTATGAACAGGTACATGGAAATCAGCCGTCGCACCTGGATCGCAGCCGTCAAGCTGGCTGTGGTGATGTCCACCGTTGCCGCACTGGCAGCCATCACTCTCGCATCGATTGGCAACGTGTCTGACACGACAATCGTCGCAACCGTTGCCGTCGTCGCCTTTGCCGTGAGCTGGGTCCAAACCGGCCGCGTGCGCAGCAACGCAGCAGCGCCGGTCAACGTGCTTTCCCACAGCTGACCTCTGCGCTCGGGCTGCCCCTCACAACTCTCCTGGCGTCGGTTGGCTGTGCCAGCATCGGCGCATGGAATCTTGTCGCCCTGTCGTTCTCGTCCATGGAGCCTGGCACGGCGCTTGGTGCTGGGCGACCTTTCAAGGCGAACTCGATCGTCGGGGGATCCCCTCATACGCCATCGATCTTCCTGGGCATGGCGCATCGCTCGAACCGCTCGGCGACTTACATCATGATGCGGCGCATCTCGCAGCAACACTCGATTATCTTGATCTGACCGATGCCGTGCTCGTTGGGCACAGTTACGGCGGCGCCGTCATCACACAGGCGGCAGTAGGTCGCTCCGACCTGGCTCACCTCGTCTATGTCGCAGCGTTTGCACTCAATGCGGGCGAGTCGGTGCTGGGCACCCTGCTCTCATTCGACCGCCACGACGTCGACCTCGGCGCAGCGATGCGCTTCCACGACAACGGCACCTCGACGCTTGACCCCGAGCTCGCCACCGCGGCGCTCTACGGTGCGTGCTCCCCAGAGGCTGCTGCAGCAGCGCTCCCCCGCCTGTCGCCACAACCCATCCCCGTCGTGACCGAAGAGGTCACGGGCACGCCTCGCGACACCATCGCTTCGACCTATGTCCGTTGTCTACAAGACCGTGCGGTCCACCCTGAACACCAAGCGGTGTTCGCGGCCAGGTGCACCACGCACGTCAACCTCGACACCGACCATTCGCCCTTCGTCAGCATGCCCGCTGCGTTGGCTGACATCCTCGAGCCGATCGCCCGCAACGTGTGAGCGAGCTCCTCAAAGTCCGCATTGGCTACGGCCTCGGAACTCGCACCAACCTGCATGACGAGTCGTACGGCGTCGTTGTCGACGCGCTCGAAAGGCACGCCTTCGATTCGCTCTGGTTGTCGGAGAAAATCAGTGGGGAGGCACCCGACCCGTTGGTCGCAATGGCCTACGGCGCCGGTCGAACCACCAACCTCAAGTTCGGTATGTCGGTGATGGTGCTCCCCGGCCGCAACCCGGTGGTGCTGGCCAAGGCGCTGGCGACGCTCGGTCGGATGTCAGGCGGTCGCCTGCTCCCTGCCTTCGGTCTTGGTGCTGTCGACCCCATCGAGCAACAGGCCTTCGGCGTCGACCGGACCGAGCGGGCAAAGATCTTCAACGAGTCGCTCGATGTGATGAAGAAGTGTTGGACGGGCGAGTTTTTTAGCCACGAGGGCACGTACTTCAACTACGACAACATCCGTGTCTTGCCTGCCCCAAACCGGATGGATGTCTGGCTCGGCGGCTTCGCCCCGTCTGAACTCAAACGAATCGGCCGAGTTGCAAACGGCTGGCTACCGTCCTTCGTCACGCCAGCCGACGCTGCTGCTGGGCGAGTTGTGATTGAAGAAGTTGCTGCTGAGCACGACCGAGAGATTGAAGACGATCACTACGGGGTCTTGATTCCGTACTCGTTCGGAGACGTGCCAGAGGTGTTGCTGCAGCTCCTGGCGAAGCGTCGACCCGACCTCGATGACGTCACCCAACTGGTCCCCGACTCCTGGGAATCACTCGCCGCGCTGATTCAACAGTTCATTGACGTGGGCACGAGCAAATTTGTCGTCCTACCTATCGATGAGCCTCGCAACGCGGAGCAGTGGACCGGCCACATCGCCGAAGCTGCCGACGCGCTACTTCACCTCGAACAGGGGTAGCAACTTGTCACATCGCTGTCACACCGAGGTCTGACCTGGGTGACAGTTTCACTTTTTGCGTTTTTGAATGTTTGCCCATTCGTCGCGGAGGCCAACGGTGCGATGGAACAGCAGCGGAGTGTGGGGGTCAGCTGCGAAGTAGCCGAGGCGTTCGAACTGGACAACATCGCCGGGTGCGGTATTTGCCAGCTCGGGTTCGAGCTTGCAGCCACGCAGGACGGTCATCGAATTGGGATGGAGATCGTCGAAAACATCTCCGGTTTCCGCACCGGGAATCTCGGCACTGAAGAGCCGCTCATACGTGGCGACGTCAGCATCAACGGCATGTGCTGCGCTTACCCAGTGCATGGTCGACTTGACCTTGCGACCGTCGGGAGCATTGCCGCCCTTGGTGTCGGGGTCATACGTGACGTGCACTTCGGTGACGTTGCCGTCAGCATCGCTCTCGAAGCCCGTGGCTGTGACGAAATAGCCGCCACGCAGACGAACTTCCCGCCCCGGTGTGAGGCGGTAGTACTTGGGTGGCGGATCGGCCTGAAAATCGTCGTGCTCGATGTACAGCGTCCCTGAGAACGGAGCGGTCCGAACACCGTCGTCGGCGTTCTCCGGGTTGTTGATCAGCTCAACCTCTTCGACAACGGGAGCGCCGTCAGCGTCGGTCGGCCAGTTGGTAATGACGACCTTGAGTGGATCAAGCACTGCCATCCGACGCAGCGCCGTCTTGTTCAGCCGGGTGCGGATGAACGACTCGAGCAGCTCGATTTCGTGGCGACTGTTGGTCTTGCCGACACCAATAAATGCGCAGAAGTCGCGGATCGACTCCGCCGGGTACCCGCGACGTCGAAGACCACGGAGCGTCGGCAGCCGCGGATCGTCCCAGCCATCGACCACGCCGTCTTCGACGAGCTTCGCGAGCTTGCGCTTCGATGTGATGGTGTGGGTAAGTTCGAGTCGGGCGAACTCGAACTGCCGTGGCACCTCGAACGGCAGCTCATCAAGCTGCCGTAGCTGTTCCAGGTACCAGTCGTACAGCGCACGGTGCGCATCGAACTCCAGGGAGCACAGCGAGTGCGTAACGCCTTCGATCGCATCGCTCTGTCCGTGCGCCCAGTCGTATGTTGGGTAGATCTTCCACGCAGTGCCGGTGCGGTGGTGCGCCTCGTTGCGGATGCGATACATGATCGGATCGCGCAGCTGCATGTTGTCGTGCTGCATGTCGATCTTGGCGCGCACTACCCGCTCGCCTTCACCGAACTCGCCGGCCTGCATGCGAGTAAAGAGATCCAGGTTCTCGGCAACCGGACGCTCACGGTGGGGGCTCTCCACACCAGGGTTGCCGTAGCCGCCACGCTGCTCGGAGATGGTCTCGCCGTCTTGGTCGTCGACGTAGGCGAGGCCCTGCTCGATCAGCAGTTCGGCCCAACGAGCGAGCTGGTCGAAGTAGTCACTGGCGAACAGCGGTTCACGATCGAGCGGATAGCCGAGCCACGCCAGATCTTCGATGATGCCGTCAACGAAGCTCGTGTCTTCGGTCTCGGGGTTGGTGTCGTCGAAGCGCAGGTTGCAGACACCGTCGAACTCACGGGCCAGCTCGAAGTCGGTAGTGATCGCCTTGGCGTGGCCGATGTGCAGATAGCCGTTCGGCTCGGGCGGGAAACGGGTCACGACCCGGCCGCCGAAGGTGCCTTGCGCAGTGTGTTCGACTGCGAGGTCGCGGACGAAGTTGGCGGCTGCCGGGCGTGCGTCGCTTGTCGTTCCGGCTGCGTGATCGTTCGAAGTCTTCGGGTCGGCCATTGCGTCAAGTATGGCGAACGATCGTCGGACTCTCGCGGAGGAACACCAGACGCACTAGAACAGCAAGATGAGTGTGACGATTATCAATGGCGGAACTCAAGGCCTCGGCGAGCAGGTAGCTCGCACGCTGGCCGAACGCGGCGGCTCCTCCGGCCTTGTGCTCGCTGGAAGGTCAGCCGAACGCGGCACCTCGCTTGCCGCCGAGCTCACCGCTGACGGCACGCCCACCATCTTTGTCGAAGCGGACGTGGGAGACGCCGCTGCGCCTGAGCGAATCGTCGATGCCTGCGCCGAACGATTCGGCACCGTCAACGGCCTCGTCAATGTCGCTGCGCTCACCACCCGCTCAACCATTTGGTCCGACACGCACGACCACTTCGATCGCATGATGGCGATCAACGTGAAGGCCCCCTACTTCATGATCCAGTCGGCGACGCGCCTGATGCAGCAGACCGGCGCAACCGGCTCGATCGTCAATGTCGGCTCCACGTCGGGTCACGGCGGCCAGCCCCGGCTCGCCGCCTACAGCATCTCAAAGGGAGCGCTGTCGGTCATGACGCGCAACCTCGCCTACTCGCTGATGCAAGAAGGTATTCGGGTCAACCAGGTCAATCCTGGGTGGATGGACACCGAGTCAGAACACCGTGTGCAGTTGACCGAAGAGAACGCTCCGGACAACTGGCTCCAGGCCGCTGAGGCGGGCCGGCCGATGGGTCGACTCGTCAAGCCGTGGGAGGTCGCCAACATGATCGTGTTTCTCCTGTCGGCGGAATCGGGTATGACCACGGGCAACAGCATCGACATCGACCAGTCGATCAGCGGAGCCGGCGACCCGCCCATCCCCCGTGCCGACGAACGGCTCGACGTTGCCGATTGAAATCGCCGGCCTCAATCGCCGGCCTCAATAGAGGAACGGCGTCAGCCCGATTCGAGGTCGGTCGCGTCGTCGTCAGCGTCATGCGCTGACACATCGATCTCGACGGTCACGTCGAACGCTTCAGCAAACAGAAGCGATCGTTCACGCGCCGCATAGACCTCGAGGTCGATGCCGCCATCGATGTCCGCCGCGCCAGGAGCCAACGGCTCGATGCGTACCGTTCCATCGTTGATGATGACGCGCATCGACTCGACGAGGCCCGCATGACGACGATCGAGTCCGATAGCCAGACGTAACATTCCAGCGAGCTCCCTGACCAACCGCTGATCGTCCTTCTTCAGCGCAGCAAACTCGTCGTGCTTCTCGGTCGGATGACTCTTGCGGTGGTACCGGGCGAGCACAGCGATCAGTTCCACTTCGTGCTCGGTGAACCCGGTCAGTTGTTCGCTGTTCCTGATCACGTAGTACGAGTGTTTATGGTGGCTTGAGTGGCTGATGAACAGTCCGACATTGTGCACGATCGCTGCAGCGTCGAGTAGTTCCCGTTCAGAATCGCCAAGGCCGTGCAGCGACTTCGTCCGGTCGAACAACTCCGTTGCGAGGAGCGCGGTATGTTCGGCGTGTTTGGGATCGGGATCGAGTTGCTGAGCGAGGCGAACGAGGTTGTGACGTCGAAGGTCGCGCAGGTCCTGGACCGAACCTGACGCGAACCGGTCGAACAGCACGCCTTCGCGAAGTGCATATTCCGAGATCGTCATTGCCTGAAGGTCGAAGGCTGCGAACACCTCCTGGAGCAGGATGACGCCGCCCAAAATGATGTCGGACCGCTTGTCGTCGAGCCCATTGACCTTTCGACGGTCTGACGCCGTGAGGACCCGTTTCGCGACATCGGCAAGCTCGGCGGCCGAGAACACCACACCGTTCATCTGACGCACGTCGTCGCCGCGTGCAGCTACTGCAATGGCGGCGACCGTGGTTGCTGTTCCGGAACTCCCGACCGCAACTTGCGGCTGATGGCCACCGAGTTCGTGACCCACCGGGGCAAGCGCTGCTCGGACGTAGTGCCGGCACTCGTCGATCTCGCCATCGGTCGGGGCTCGGTCCTCGGCCAGAGCATCGGCGAAGAACCGTTCGGTGAGGCGGATCGCGCCAAGCTTCATGCTCCGCGCCTCGATCGGATCTGGGCCCTCGCCCACGAGCAACTCAGTGCTTCCACCGCCGATGTCGACCAGGAGAATGCGCTGTTCAAACACCGGGAGCGCCTGCAGCACACCGAGATGGATTAATCTTGCCTCCTCGAAGCCACTGATCACTTCGACGTCGATCCCGACCTCATTGCGCGCCCGGTCGAGAAACTCGTTTCGATTCGACGCCTCACGAACGGCACTGGTCGCCACGGCCGCGAGATCGACATCGCCAAAGCTCGCGGCCACCTGTTTCATCCGGCCGAGGGCAGCAATGCCGCGTTCGATGGCATCTGGTGCGAGCAGCTTCATCTCGCCGCCGCCCTGGCCGAGCCGGACGGTCTCTTTTTCACTCGTCAGCATCTCGAACCCACCGTGGTCGGCAAGCCGGGCAACGACGAGATGCATCGAGTTGGTTCCGATATCGATGGCTGCCTTGATCGACGTGGCCGACGAGTTCTGCACGGGTCTCAGACGTCGGCCGCGTGAGCTACAGCCAGCTCGATCGACGCGCTGATGCGATTGAACAGGCTTTCGAGGTCAACGTCCTCGCTGCTCTTCTGCCCCATCCGATATCGGGCGTACACGCCGTGCAGAATGCAGGCGGTCTTGAAGGCATTGAACGCCCGGTAGTACGAGAGATTTGACATGTCGGCGCCGGTGCGATCGGCGTAGTACCGAACCAGCTCATCACGGCTACAGAAGCCCGGCACCGCGGTGGCGGCATCGGCTTCGACTGCTACGGGATCGGTCGATTCGGCCCAGGCATTGAGGGCATAGGCGAAGTCCGCCATCGGATCGCCGAGTGTTGCGATCTCCCAGTCGAGCACGGCAACCATCGAGCCGTCCTCAGCGACCATCGAGTTATGCATCCCATAGTCGCCGTGCACGACCCGTGCCGGGCCTTGCTCAGGCAAACGCTCGTTGAGCCAGGTGTGGAGTTCATGGATCCGCGGATCGTCGTAGTCAGCAGCCTCGGCCGATGCCGTCCAAGAGCCGTACCAGGTACGGATCTGTCGGGCGACGTACCCGTCGTGACGGCCGAGATCTCCCAGACCGACGTCCTCCGGGTCGATCGAGTGAATCGCAGCGAGTGTCTCCATAAACGATGCGCCGACACGCCCACGTGCGGCAACGTCGAGCCGTTCGGCCGACTCGGTGCCGGTGTACAGCGCCTGACCGCCGACTTTGCCCATCACGTAGAAGTGTCGATCACACACCGCCCGGTCGTCGCAGTAACCGATCGGCTCGGCGACCGGGATGCCGGCGGGGTGCAGCGCTTCGATGATCCGGAACTCCCGGAACATGTCGTGTGCCTTCGGTAAGAGCTCCCCCTGCGGCGGCCGACGGATGACGAATTCGTCGTCGTTGCTATCAGTGAGCAGATAGGTCAAGTTCGAGTGGCCGCCGGTGAGGCGCGTCCACCTGCACGGTGGGACCACTCGGGTGTTTTCGGCCATCCAGGCTTCGACGAGTGCGACGTCGAAACCGACAGGAATCTCAGATTTCTCCACGTGTGCAGTGTTGCCGATCCGGCTACCTGGCAACGACTCTGCTCAGAGCTTCGGCGCCATGGCATCGCCCGGCAACGGGCCTCCGGCAGCGAGGGCCGACTGGAAACGGCGCATCCCGGTAAGCCAGCGATCAACATCGGTCGCCTTGCGTTCGACGTAGGTAGCCACCTCTGGGTGCGGCAGTACGTGGAAGCGTTCGTCGCGCATCGCATCGAGGCAGGCTTGGGCGACCTCGGCGGAGCTGAGCACGCCATCGCCCGAGGCGACTCCGCCTTCGAAGTCATCGGGTGTGGCGCCGGCACCACCAAGGTCGGGGCTGTTCGCCACGATGTTGGTGGCAACGGCCTGTGGGCAGAGCACCGAGACACGGATGCCCTGATGGTGGTGGGTGATGCTGAGAAACTCGGCGAGTGAGACCGCTGCGCCTTTCGTGACCGAGTACGCCAACGAACCGATCTGGGTGAGGAGGCCGGCTGCCGATGCTGTGCTCAACAGGTAGCCCTCGCCGCGGGCGATCATCGAGGGCACCACCGCACGAGCCGCGTAAATGTGGCTCATCACGTGGACGTCCCACATGTGGTTGATCCGTTCGTTGGAGTCTTCGAGCCCGGCGGCCGTCACGTATCCGGCATTCGAGACGAACACGTCGATCGGGCCATGTGCTGCTTCGGTCTGCTCAACCATCGCAATGATCGCCTGCTCGTCACGAACGTCGATACCGACCCCGGTGCCGCCGACTTCGGTAGCAACACGCTGTGCCGCGGCCTCGTCAAGGTCAGCAACAACAACGTGCCGTGCCCCTGCAGCGTGCGCTGCGTGCGCCAGGGCCTCGCCGATGCCGGAGCCCCCTCCAGTGATGATGACAACTCGATCGTTCAGTTCCATTGGGCCGACCCTACGACGCCGCCTCATCCAGCGTCCTGCCGTGGTGTCGCAGCCGACTGCGGCGGTAGCGAGATGTTAGGGCGCGCGCAGTTTGAAACGTTGGATCTTGCCCGTGGCGGTCTTCGGGAGCCCGTCGACCATCCGATACACCTTTGGCCGCTTGTAGCCCGCCAACCGTGACCGGCAGTGCTCGGTCAAATCGTCGACCGACGGCGTCGCCCCATCGACGGCGACGACGAACGCCACCGGACGGGTGACATTCTGATCGTCGGGAAGTCCAACGATCGCTGCCTCGAGCACACCGGCGTGCTCGATCAGGACACCCTCGACTTCAGCCGGCGACACCCACTCGCCACCGACGCGCAACATGTCGTCCACTCGGCCGAGATACGTATGGAATCCGTCAGCATCGACTGCGTAGAGATCCCCAGTACGCATCCACTCACCTTCGAACGTTGCTCGGGTTGTGTCGCTGCGGCACCAGTACCCGGTGGCTGCCGACGGCCCGCGCACCAGGAGTTGGCCGGGAACGTCGATGCTCTGATCGTTGTCCGACTCGTCGACGACACGGACCTCGTAGCCAGGCACGGCCCGCCCACTTGTTCCGGGGCGGAACCCTGTCGGGGTGTTGGAGAGATAGATGTGCAGCTGCTCGGTCGATCCGATGCCGTCGAGGATCGTGACACCAAACCGATTTCGAAACCGCTCGAACGTTTCGGACGGAAGTGCCTCGGCAGCCGACACGCCGAAGCGCACCGACGCGAACACGTCGTCGGCCAGGTCCGATGCGAGGAGCGCGGCGTAGAAAGTGGGGATGCAGAAGAACAACGTGGGGCGCTCGCTTGTCACGATGCCGGCAACGAGTTGCGGTGTCGGCGGCCGAGTCGGTTCGAGTACCGCTGTTGCGCCGACCGAGAACGGGAAGGTGAGTGAGTTGCCAAGGCCGTAGGCATGAAACATCGGCCCGACCGAGAAGCAGATGTCGTCGGCGGTGATCCCGAGGACCTGGTCGGCGTACGTCTCGCACGTGGCCGGGATGTCGGCGTGGCGGTGCATCGCCAACTTCGGCTGCCCGGTCGACCCAGACGTGCACAGCCAAAAGCCAGGGGACTCCGCCCAGGTATCAGCGACTGATCCGTCCGAACCTGCACCAATGAAGTCGGCCCACCCCAGTAGATCGTCGCCACCGCCACCGGAACTGATGACGATCTCTACCTCGGGGGCACCGGCACGAAGTTCCGCCAGCGACTGTTCGCGTGTAGCCGAAATTGCGACGACGCGTGCTCGCGAGTCAGCAACGATCACAGCCAGGTCGCGTCCGGGAAGCAGCGGATTCATCGGCACCGGAACCGCACCGATCCGCAGTGCGCCGAGGAACATCGCAACGAACTCGACCGAGTCGAGCATCACCATTGCCACTCGCTCCTCGCAACGCACGCCAAGCGCGCGGAGCCCTCCTGCAGCAGCCTCGACGCGACCGAGTACTTCGACATAGGTCAACGACTCACCCCCGCTACGGATGGCGATGCGCTCGCCATTGCCTGCTTCGACGTGACGGTCGACCAACCATTCGCTGACGTTGAAATGCTCGTGCATGTCAGGCTCCCTGTATCGGCGCCTCGATGGCGCCTTTACGATTGTAGAACTCGGCAACCAACGCGGCGACCACGGCCGGCTGCTCGTGGTGGATCATGTGGCGGGCGCCGGCAAGGCGCACGACGGTGGCGTTCGCACCAATGGCGGCGGCGGTTGCTGTCAACTGCGCATCGGTGGCGTATTCGTCCTGGTCACCCTGCACGACCAGCGTCGGCACGGTGATCGAAGCGAGCATCGGTCGGACGTCCCAGACCGCGAAAGAGTCGCTGACCCAAGCGCTACTCCACGCGTCGAACAGCTCGGCGGGCGCGTCGTGATGTGTTGCGAGGCCAGTGACAATCCGGTCCGAGAACCCCCGCATTTTGACGATTGCTTTACTGCAGCGCGGCTCCACCCACGAGTGGGCTGCGAGCGCAACGACGCCGCGGCACGCTCCGCCGCCAGCAGCGTGGAGCAACGCAGTCGTCCCTCCGTCGGAATGACCGACGAGGAGCGGCTGATCGATGTCCATCGCCAGCAGCAGTTCACCGAGGACATCCGCTTCGCGATGTAACCAATCGGCGGGCCACGGCCCGTCGGGTACCGGCGTCGAGGCGCCGTGCCCTGCGCGCTCGTAGGCCATCACGGCAACACCGGTTGCTAATGAGATTTCGGTCGGCGTATCTCGCCACTGCGATATCGAGCCGAGGCCGTCGTGTAAGAGCACAATCTCGATGGGCCCGTTGCCCCACGTGGCAACGCGAAGTCGGCATGCGCCAACCGCAACAACGGAGACGTGCGGATCAGGAAACATCCCGTTGACTAGATGCGCACGTAGTCGTAGTCGACGGCCTGCGTGTTGATGCCTGTCGCTGGCGGAGCGATCCAGCCGGCCATCTCGCCGGGCCCAAATGCAGGCTTCATCAGCGAGCCGACATGCACCTTTTCGGCATCGGTCGGGAGCCAGTCGTCGCGTTGCTCCGCCCATTCGGCAGCACTCAAGATGCGGCCGTCAGGGCTCACCTCATGATCACGGAACACGCCGACTTCGCGGTTGAAGCCAACATGCGGCAACGCCAATTCGGTCGTGACGCCGTGCTCGGCAAGCGTCCGGTTCCAGCGGCGGAGGCCTTTCGCACAATCGAGGGTGTACTCGCTCCGAAGTTCATGGTTGACGAGCGCCCGGGCCGACAGGGTCTCGGTCGTGATCGCACCATTGGTCACGGTCAGGTACTGATCTTCGAGGTCGAGGAGCACATGATCGTCGTCGTACTTGTCTTCGCCGTATCGCCCCTTGAGGCCAGCTGCGTAGTAGTTCGCCGCGTTTGTCGACTTCTCACTCCCGAAGAGATCAAGCGACACCGAGTAGTGGAAGTTGATGTACTTCTGCAGCGTGTCGAGGTTGATCCCACCGTGGCTCGTGACGTTCTCGGTGTCGAACTCATTCATCAACTCAGCGGTGCGCTGAACGACACGTCCGACGCCCGTCGCACCGACGAACATGTGGTGCGCCTCTTCTTTCAACATGAAGTCGCAGGTTCTGCTGAGCGGGTCGAAAGCCGACTCGCGGAGCGCACCAAGCTGGTACTTACCGTCGCGGTCGGTGAAGTAGGTGAACATGAAGAAGGAGAGCCAGTCGGGTGTCTCTTCGTTAAACGCTCCCAGGATGCGGGGCTGGTCGGCATCGCCCGAGTTGCGCTCAAGCATCGCGTCGGCCTCGTCGCGACCGTCCTTGCCGAAGTAGCGGTGCAGCAGGTACACCATTGCCCACAGATGGCGGCCCTCTTCGACGTTGACCTGGAACAAGTTGCGAAGATCGTAGAGCGAAGGAGCGGTAGCGCCGAGCAGCCGTTGCTGTTCGACGGAGGCCGGCTCGGTGTCACCCTGGACCACGATCAACCGACGCAGATCGGTGCGGAACTCGCCCGGTACTTCCTGCCAGACAGGCTGGCCCTTGCTGTCGCCAAAGCCGATGATCCGGTTCGGTTGGGGCTCGCTCAAGAAGATGCCCCAGCGGTACTCGGGCATCTTGACGTGACCGAAGTGGGCCCAGCCTTCGCGGCCGACGTCGACGGCAGTACGCAGGTAGACGTCCTTCTCTTGGAACCCTGCGGGGCCCATCTCGCTCCACCAGTCTTGGAAACGGGGTTGCCAGTTCTCGAGCGCTCGCTTGAGGCGGCGATCGTCGGCAAGGTCGACGTTGTTCGGTATCCGCTCGGAATAGTCGATGTTGGTCATAGTTCTCTCCGGGGTCGGGCGGACGACACGGTGCCTGTCGCCTTAGGTGCGATTGATGTCGTAGGTGGGACGGGTGCCCGTGCCGTACTTGCGCAGTGCACCCGCAGGGCCGCTGGCGTTCGGGCGGATGAACACCCAGTTCTGCCACGCCGAGAGGCGGGAGAAGATTTTCGTCGCCATCGTCTCCGGGCCGGCGAAGCGGTGGTTGGCCTCCATCGCGGTGAGCGCGTCCGGGGAAAAGCTGGCGCGCTCTTCGATGGCGAGGCGAACTTCGTCGTCCCAATCGAGATCGTCAGGTGTCGACGTGACCAGGCCGAGTTCGTTTGCACGCGCTGCATCGATCGACTCACCGACGGCATTTTCGGCTGCTGCAGCATCAGCCGGCACACCCCAGAAGCGCGACGCGAGGCGCGTGATGCCGTTGGCCATGGGCATCGGCCCGATGCTCGCACCGGTCAGCACGATCACGGCCGGCGGCAAGGGTTCGTCGTCGTCTTCGAACACGCCATCGAGCATGAAGCTGCGATCGGCCGCGAGGAGCACTTCGGCGAGGACGCCGACAAAACACGAACCGGGATCCACGACCCCAATGAGGCTGCGGGCCATCAAGTCGAGCCGCGACAGCACCCGCTTCCAGAGCAGCGCCGTCTCGCGAGCAAGATGGTCGGAGCCAGCGAGTAGTCGGTCGGTCTGGCGAATTGCAGCCGAAGCGTCACCACGAGTCTTCAACACCAGCGTGCCGAGCGTCGGCTCATTGAATCGGAGGTGGCACAGCACGTCGTCGAGTTCGCGCGCCGCTGTCAACGCCCAGCTGGCGTCGTCGGTTGCGGTGATCGTGAGTTCGACCGAGCGACCGAGCCGATCGAGCTTCGCGATGACGAACCGGTAGGTGATCAAGTCGTCGGTGATCCTTCGCCCGAGCGCCTCGAACTGCACTGCCGACCCGTCGTCGGACCGACTCGACGTTGCGGCGAGAGCCACAACTCGAGCGGCCACTGCATCATCAAACTTCGATGGCGGCGCCACTTCGTCAACCAGGTTCCACTCGACCGCTTCGTTTCCCCGAACACCTTCAGACTTCGTTGCGAAGACGTCGGCGCGGTCGCGACGCACGTGTCGCTTGTCGGTCAACCGCGTCAGGCCGCCGGTGCCGGGTAGGACGCCGAGCAACGGAACTTCCGGGAGCGACACTGCGCTCGATCGGTCGTCGACGAGCAGGAGGTGGTCGCAGGCCATTGCCACCTCATAGCCACCGCCAGAACAGGCACCGTTGATCGCGGCGAGGAAGCGCAGGCCGGATTCGGCTGAAGCTTCTTCGATTTCCAGGCGAGTTTCGTTCGTGAACTTGCAGAAGTTGACTTTGTGGCTATGCGTCGCCGCAGCGAGCATCCGGATGTTCGCACCAGCACAGAAGACACCTTCCACTGCGCTGTCGAGGACGACAACCTTGACCTCGGGATGCTCGAACCGCAGACGACGAATTGCGTCGGCGAGTTCGATGTCGACACCGATGTCGTAGCTGTTGAGCTTGAGCTCGTAGTCGCCGAGCAACCCACCAGCGGGATCGACATTCATCGAGAGCCGAGCAACTTCAGACTCGACCTTGAGATTCCAATGCACGTAGGAGTCCGGGTGTCGCTCGAACGTGATGGGTGCTGCGGTTGCAGTGGTCTGCGGCGCTGCCGTGGCGTCAGTCATGTGCAGGCTTCTTTTCTCGTTGGTTCTTAACATACCTTGCTTTTCCAGTTGAACGCAAGAAGAATGTAGAATCTTGTGATGAATGACGCTGCTCCTCTCGCACCCGTCCTCGGTGTCCGTCGAGATGGCAGCACCTCAGCGTCGAGCGCATCCGACTTACTCATCACGGTCTTTGGTGAGTTGATGCTGCCCAACGGGGACAGCGCTTGGACGCAGACACTCGTTCGGACACTCGGCTTGTTCGACGTCGAAGCCAAGGCCGCTCGGCAAGCGATCAGTCGACTCTCGAACAAGGGATGGGTCACGTCCGAGCGCGTCGGCCGACGATCGAGATGGTCGCTGACGCCCTGGGCGACGTCGCTCCTCCAACGTGGCGCCGCCCGCATTTACGCCCACGGCGAAGTCGATCGCGACTGGGACGGCCAGTGGCTGGTACTCCTCGCCAGCGTGCCTGAACAGCGGCGCACGCTTCGGCCCAAGTTGAACGTCAGCCTCGGCTGGGCCGGCTTCGGTTCGCTTGGCCAAGGCGTGTGGATTTGCCCATGGACGAATCGAGAACGCGAAGCCACCGCGATCCTGAGAGATCTCGACATCGGCGACGCGACATTGTTCCGCTCCACGATGACCGATGTCGGCGACCCTCGCGCTCTCGCCGAACGAGCCTGGGAACTCGACGCTCTTGCGGTCGGCTATCGCGTCTTTCTGGAAGCCTTCGACGAGCCGAGCGCCACATGCCGGCCCGACGCCCAGTCGGCGTCACGGCTGATCGACCTCGTTGACGCCTGGCGCCGCTTCCCGCTGCAAGACCCCAGCCTGCCAGCAGCACTCCACAGCTCCGAGTGGCCCGGCGACGCTGCCGCTGACCGATTTCGAGTTCTTCGTGCGCACTGGGGCCCGGCAGCAGCTCGCTGGTGGGCGGCAGAGAACGAGTCCTACGGCGAGCCAACCTCGACGACGTTGCGACCGCCGTGCTGAGACGGTCAGCCTGATCGGGAACGGCGCCAAACCTCCGCAACCAGCCCGACGGTGATCGCCCCCAACGCAGCACGCTTCATCGCGCCCGCGCCGGGCGACCGATCACTGCGAACGTGACAGCGGCAGCGTGACCAACGTTGAGCGAGTCGACATTGGTCGAGATCGAGATCCGAACACGATGCGTCGACGCGTTCATCGTCTCGACCTCCAGGCCATGGCCTTCCGCGCCAAGCACCACGGCGAGCCGATCAGGAACATCCATGTCCCAGAGGTCGACCGCGTCGACATCGGGGGTCAGGGCCCAGGTTTCAAAGCCGGCGTCGCGGAGTGTGTGCAGAGCGCTCGGCCAATCCTCAGCGCCAGTCCGGGCCACCGGAACATGCAGGATCTCACCCATGCTCACTCTTACCGTGCGTCGCTGATATGGATCATTACAGGTTGGGCTGATGACCATGCCGTCGATCCCAAACGCACGCGAAGCCCGCGCAATCGCGCCCACATTCTGATCGTCGTTGAGCGCTTCGAGCACGACCAGACGACGGCACCTGCTCGCCAACTCGGCAACGGTCGGCATCGGAGCGCGAAATGCCGACGCAAGGCAACAACGGTACATGTTGAAGCCAACGACCTCGGTAAGGACCGCTTGCTCGGCAACAAAGACCGGCACCCCGGCCATCTCAGGCCGCGACATCGTAGGAACGAATCGGTTCAGACGTTTCGGGTGGAGCAACACCGAACGCATGCGATGCCCCGAATCGAGCATCCGGTCAATCGGGACATATCCCTCGCCCATAAAAAATTCATCGCGCTCCATCTCGACACGCACTGCGATGCTGTTCAAGTCGCGATAATCGTCGAGTCGCGGATCAGCGGGGTCAACGATGTGCGTGACACCCTCGATCCGGCCGACCTCGTTACTCAACGCCGCAGCGACTGGGTCTGTCGTCATCGGCCCATCAGTTCGCCGAATGCTACACAGTTGGGGTTCTCGCACATCGATGCCTCGCCGGACGCCTCAGGTGGCAGCGCGCTCACGCCGCACGCGGAGTTCAGGTCAGAAAAATCAGGTGATCAGTAGATTTCGATGAGGCCGGCAGCGCCCTGGCCTCCGCCGATGCACATAGTGACGACGCCCCACTTGGCGTTGCGACGCTTGCCTTCCTGCAGGATGTGGCCGGCGCAGCGTGTGCCGGTCATGCCGAAGGGATGGCCAATGGCGATCGAGCCGCCGTTGACGTTGTACTTGGCAGGGTCGATACCGAGCTTGTCGCGGCTGTAAAGGCACTGCGAGGCGAATGCTTCGTTGAGCTCCCAGATGTCGATGTCGTCGACGGTGAGACCATGGCGAGCAAGCAGCTTCGGTACGGCGTAGATCGGGCCGATACCCATCTCGTCCGGCTCGCAGCCGGCGACTGCCCAGCCCTTGAACGCACCGAGCGGCTCGATGTCGCGCTTGCTGGCTTCTTCGTCGCTCATCATCACAACGGCAGCAGCGCCGTCGGACAACTGGCTGGCGTTGCCGGCGGTGACGTAGTTGCCTTCGCCGCGAACCGGGCCGAGCTTCTGCAGGCCCTCAAGTGTGGTCTGGGGACGGTTGCACTCGTCGCGATCGACGGTGACGTCGACGATGGTCTCTTCTTTTGTCTCGCGGTCGACGAGCTTCATCTTCGTCTCCATCGGGACGATCTCGTCAGCGAACAGGTCGTTCTCCTGTGCGCGGGCCATACGCATTTGCGACTCGAACGAGTACTCGTCCTGGTAGTCGCGGCTGACGTTGTAGCGCTCGGCGACAATGTCGGCGGTTTCGATCATTGCCATGTACACGGCCGGGTACATCTCGGACAGTGCGGGGTCCATGTTGGTGCTGCCACCCATGCCCGGGTTCGGCATCGAGATCGACTCGACGCCACCAGCGACTGCGATGTCGACGCCGTCGGACTTGATGTGGTTCGCAGCGACGGCGATCGAGTTGAGACCCGACGAGCAGTGCCGCTGGATGGTGTTGCCACCGACGTTGACGGGCAAACCTGCGAGCAGGCCAGCGAGGCGACCGAGGTTGCCAGCACCGTGGGCGCCATTGCCGAGGGCGACGTCTTCGACCTGACCGGGCTCGATGCCCGACTTGTCGACAGCGCTCTTAATGGCATGTGCCGCCATTGACATTGCGGGGGTCATGTTGAAACCACCGCGGCCCGCCTTGGCGAGACCGGTACGGGCATATGAAACGAAGACTGCTTCGCGCATGAGGAGAACTCCTGGGAATCGAGCCCGACGGGCAGTCGGGGTGAGGGTGTCGGGGTGAGGGTGCAGATGTGCGGTCGCGAACTTAGTGACACGAGCACTCCGATCTTGCACTCGACTGACTCGTCGTGACCGATGCCCGCCAGTGAAACTGCCCGAGTGGGCACAGCAATGAGACGGATACAACGATGAACGCAATCGACCAGGCGGCACAGATCCTGCTCGACGCATTCAACGACCGCCAGCCGATAGAGGGCCTTCCCGACGAGGTCAAGCCAACCAATGTCGAGGAGGGCTACGCCATCCAACAGGCTGGTCATCGGCTGAGCGGCGTGCAGCTCGGTCCGTGGAAGGTCGGCGCCACCAGCGCCATGGGGCAGAAGTTCTTAGGGATCGACGCCCCCTTCGTCGGGCGGCCGCACCTCAACCGTGTACTCGCCGATGGGGCAGACATTTCGCTCAGCGAGTGGTTCGTCGGGCCAACAGGCGTTGAGGTCGAAATTGGATTCATCCCACTCTGCGACCTCACCGAGATACCGGACGACCCGCTCGAACTCGCCTCGATGGTCGACGTCGCCGGCTGCTTCGAACTCGTCAACTCGCGCTTTACCGACTTGGTTCGCCCTGGCGCTCCCAGCCTGATTGCCGACAACGCCGTGTCGTCAGTCATCGTCCAGGGACACTCACTTGGCCTCGATGAGCAGCAGACCCGGGCGCTCGATCAGCTCGTCGTGGCGCTCTCGGGCACCGAGCAGGTCGCTGCGACTGGTGCCAGCGCACTTGGGCACCCACTCAACGTGCTGCAGTTCGTTGCCCGCAAGGCAATCGAATGGGGCACACCGATCGCCCGTGGCGAGCTGGTGATCACCGGAACCTGCACCGGCCTCACACCGCCGGCCGCCGGCATGTCGATCATCGGACGCTTCGGCGATTCACAGATTGCCGCAACGTTCCGGACCTGAAACCAAGCAGACCTCGGTGTGACAGTTCGACTCATCGATGCACCGAGATGGCTCGTGCAATCAAGTCCGCCGGCCGCACGCAGGCAGAGATCGCGAACCAATTGGGTGTGCAGGCGTCGACCGTCGCGAAGTGGGAGCGCAGCAGCGACTCAACAGCATGCGGGTTCTGAGCGGTCCGAATTGGAAAGTAGGCATTGATTCTGCCCGTATAGGGGACGGTGATATCCGGAACGCGAACCAACGTTCCCGCGTCGACTCGCTGGGCCCATACCCTCAGGCGAGGTCGAAATTCTCGTCGGTGGACGCGACCCGATCGTTCGATGCGATCACTCGAATATTCACATCCGGATGCGTTCGTTGAAACTCGCCGAGGATGAGGGCAACCGTCGCAGACGGTCAACGACCGTGTGCGCCGGCGCCACGTGAAGTCAGGTCGGTTCCGCACGGCCAGCGAGTACGGCGTTGACGATCGAGTCGCAGCTCGGCAGCGTGGCGCCGGATGCTGGGCCGGTGGCGATGAACGAGTCGGTCGCGCACAACCGAGACAAGTTGGCAACGTCACGCTCAGCGAGATGAGCCATCAGGGCTTCGCTCTGTGAACCGGTTTCGCGGCATTCGTCGACAATCACTACCTGAGCGCACGGTTCGACCGACGCGACAATTGCGTCGACGGGCAAGGGTGCGAGCCAGCGCATGTCGACGACTCGGCTTGCAACGCCATGTTTGACTCGAAGAACCTGAGCAGCCTGTTCGGCGAGGAAAACCCCGTTGCCATAGGTGACGATTGCGACGTCTGTACCGGCGTCGCGCACGGCGACTCGATCCATCGTGATCGGCTCAGCAAGCATGTCGGGATACCGGCCCGCCCATCGGTCGTCGCCCTCGGCGTGGAGATCGCGGGTCATGTACCGAGCGATCGGTTCCAGGAACACGACGACGCGCTGCTCTTCTCGTGCGAGGCGTACGGCCTCGCGTAGCATCAGCACCGCGTCGACGCCGTTCGATGGGCAGGCGATCACGAGACCCGGGATGTCGCGGAGCACTGCGATCGAGTTGTCGTTGTGGAAGTGGCCACCGAAGCCGCGCTGGTAACCGAGGCTGGCGATGCGGACCACCATCGGGTTCGTAAATTGACCGTTCGAGAAGAACGGCAACGTCGCTGCCTCACCACGGAGTTGATCTTCGGCATTGTGCAAGTACGCGAGAAACTGGATCTCCACGATTGGAATGAACCCGTTGTGCGCCAGGCCGATGCCCATGCCGAGAATCGACTGCTCGTCGAGGATGGTGTCGATCACCCGATGGGCGCCGAACCGTTTCTGGAGCCGTTGGGTGACGCCATACACGCCGCCCTTGGCCCCGATATCTTCGCCTGCGAGGACGATCTCGCGGTGCCGTAATAGCTCGTCGGTCAACGCCCAGTTCAACAACTTCGCCAGGTGCTGCGGTTCATTCATCAGCCGCAACTCGTGCGCGCCGAACACGCCGGCCCGGTCCTCAACGGTCGGCACGGTGGCCGGCTCGGCGGTGCGTCGGGGCGGCACGATGCTGGCCATCACCTGGGCGGCTGTCTGCAACCGCGGCGTGTCGGCCACAGCATCCACGGCCCGATCGACCTCGGCGCCAACGCTCCGGTAGCGCTCGAGTACGTCCGTCGGCGACAGGTCGCTGAACTCGGCGAGCAACCGGGCGGTGTGGAGAAGCGGATCGTTCGCCTCGTCGGCTTCGATGCGTTCCATGGGCAGATAACTCGACGCAACATCGGCACCGGCGTGGCCATACAGGCGGACACAGGAGAGGTGGAGGAACACCGGCCGACGTTGACGTCGCGCAACGTGCGCAGCGCGTTGCGTTGCCACTGTTGCATCGAGGAGATCGAGCGCTGACCCTGCGATGTACTCGATGCCCGCACGGCCCGACATCGATGCAGCAACCCAGTTGGCAGGCGTCTTCACCGAGATGCCGAGACCATTGTCTTCGCACACGAAGATCAGCGGCAGCGGGACGCCCTGGTGAGCCGTCCAACCGGCGGTGTTGATTGCCGCTTGCGCACTCGCGTGGTTGAGCGAGGCGTCACCGAAGCTGCACATCACCACCGAGTCGTCGGGCAGAGACTGGTGCTCCGGCTTGACTCGTTTGGCGAGGCCAATCGAATACGCTGTGCCGACCGCCTTCGGAAGATGCGATGCAATCGTGCTGGTCTGCGGTGGCATCGCCAGGCTGGCCGAGCCCAACACCTTGTGCCGGCCACCCGAGATCGGGTCGTCGATCGCTGTGGTAAAGCTGAGCAGCATGTCGCGCGTCGGGTCGACACCAACCTGGCCTGCTCGCGCGATCTGAAATGCGGCGTCGCGATAGTGCACGAAGGCCATGTCAGTCGGGCGAAGTGCTCCGGCGACTGCAGCCATCCCCTCGTGCCCGGACGACCCGATTGTGTAAAAACCGAATCCGCGGGCTTGCATGTCTCGCGCGGCACGGTCGAGATGCCGGCTGAGTACCTGCGCTTCGAAGAGCGACACGAGTTCGTCAGCCGTGAGCTGTGCATCATCGAGCGTCGCTGTACCAACCCGCGCCGGGAGATCGCCCTGAGCGACTCGTCGCAAGAAGTTGTCATGGACGATCTCGACACGGTTCACGCGGCCATTTGAACACATCGCCTGACCCGACGGCGTGGGCGTCTCAAAACGGTTCAGCCCACCAGGCCAGCGCCGTTTTCGTCCCGGCAGAGATCTCGGTGTAGCCGCCGTCGTGGATCTGGACGGGAGCGCTCTCAACGAGCTCGGCCCACAGCTGTCGATTTGGATGCACCACGGTGATCGGCCGGCCAGCAGCATCCCATCGGCTCACCACCTCGCCGTCGGAGCGCATCCATGCCCACTGGCCGGCGTGAGCGCATTGCGCAGCCTGCTTGCCCCACGACATCTCAACAAGCGGCGTCACAGCAATGATCAGGCCGGTGGCGTCCGGTAGCACATCGATCGGTTCGATTTCGTCAAGTGGGGACGACTGGATCTGGAGCTGAGTGATCCCTTCTGGGGCCTCGTCCCGACGACTGGGAACGAAGGCACGCACTTCCACACCGTCTCGCTCGGCAGTCACCCCGTCAGGTTCTTGGGCTCGACGCCACCCCGATGCACGGCCACGTCGGACGATCTTGCGGATCTTGTCGCCGTTCCATGCCGAGACGGCTTCATGCCACTCCCCCTCGGGCCGGCTGCGTTGATCGTCGAGCAACTCAATGGTGGCGAGCGCCGCTACTCCGCAGACCTGCGCAGTGGTGGGCGGATCCAATTTCTCGACGCGGACTGCAAGCTGGAGTGCCCAAGGTGACACGCTCGGCTCGGCAGCTTCCATCTGGTTGTTCTACACCGTCGAGTGGACGACAACACCGGCGGATTCAGTGGCGTATCGTGATGTCATGCGGCTCGACAAGATCCCCACCGGCAACACCCCGCCCGAAGACATCAACTGCCGACCCGTCGGCGTCCTTGTCATGGAAGGCGATGCAGGCCACGACGAAAACCTCTTGGCGGTTCCAAGCAGCCATGTGAGCGGTCGGTACCACCATGTCGATGAACGCTGATGGGCAGGGCCTCGCCGGCGTCTCAGACGCATCACCGGCCGAAGTTGTCGGGGTCTATGACGGCTGGGTGTCGACGTACGACACCGACGTGCTGTCGTGGGGGTACGACGTTCCTGGCCGACTCGCCTCGGTCATCGCCGCCGCCGGCGCCACCAACGGCGACGTACTCGACGCCGGTTGCGGTACCGGCCTCGCCGGGCTCGCGCTCGATGCCGTTGGTGTTGCATCGGTCATCGGTGCCGACTTCTCGCCCGAGTCGATCAATGCCGCGCGGCAGCGCGGCGTGTACCGAGAACTGCACGTCATCGATCTGAGCCAACCACTGCCCTTTACGTCACAGCGTTTCCTCGCCGTGGTCTGCGCTGGCGTCTTCAGTTATCTCACCGACCCCGACACCGTGCTTCGAGAGTTCTTGCGTGTCGTCCGCCGTGGTGGCCCGGTCGTCTTCACGCAACGCGTCAACCTCTGGGAGCGCCGCGAAATGGACGCTGTGTTACAGCGGCTTGCTGACGAAACTCGGTGCACCGTTGACGTTTCACCGCCGCGCCCGTACCTGCCGGGCCACGGCGAGTTCGACGATGGCGTGTACGACGTGACGCTGACCGCCTCCTGACTTCTTCTTCGTCAGTCGAGCCGTCGGATCGTTGGCCTCTGACCAGTTGTGCCGTGCGCGATACCCGCGACGCGATCTAGCTTCGTGGTCCCGTGCAACCGCCCGCACAGACGAGTGCCTGCCGCGCTGATCCCGCCATCAACCGTGAGGGGGTCATCGCGAACTCTGACCGTCGTCGACCTTAATGATCGTGCCGGTCACAGCATCGGAAGCTGACGAGCAGAGGTACAGCAGGGTCGAGTCGAGCTGGTCGGGCCGACCGATCCGCTTTCGCGAGAAATGCCCACTGATGTCGCCCATGCGTTCGAGCATGCCGTCCATCATCTCCGACTCAAACGCTCCCGGGGCGATGGCATTGACGTTGATACTGAACCGCGCCCACTCGACGGCGAGCGCCTCACTCATCCGGGCGATTGCTGCTTTGGTGATCGAGTAGAGCGCTGCGCCTTCCCCGCCATAGTTGGTCGTGGAGATGCTCGAGATGTTGACCATTCGCCCCGGTGACTTCGATGCGATCAGGCGCTTGCCGACTTCACAGGAGAGGATGTACGGCCCACGCAAGTTGGTGTCGATGACCTTGTCGATCAGTTCAAGCGACATCTTGTGGGCCCGCTGAGCGTCGGGGATACCGGCGTTGTTGACCAGGATGGTCACGATGCCGAACGCAGCTTCGGCCTGATCGACAGCAGCAATGATGCTGTCGGCGTCGGTCATGTCAATCGGGACGCCCACAGCCTGGCCACCGTCAGCAACGATGTGTGCAACCAGTTCATCGAGCCGCTCTTGACGTCGGCCGGTTGCGACAACGGATGCACCGGAAGCGGCCAACACCTCGGCGAAACGCCAACCGAGGCCTGATGTTGCACCCGTGACGAGGGCGACTTGACCGGTGAGGTCAGTCGAGTTGTTGACAGTGATCATGATGCGCTCCATATAGCGAGAAGAGGTCCTGGCGGAAGACGTGTACCGGGCCGTAACGGTTCTGCTGTTCGGCTTCGCGGCGTGGTCATTGTTCGGCGGCGAGGGCAGTCGCGAACGTCGCGAGTTCGACAGGGTCAATGGCGACCAATCGTGCTGCGTCGGGGAAACCGCCGGACGCGACGTCGTCGGCGAATGCTGCGTAGGCCGCCACCCGCATTTCTTGGATTCGATCGAGCTCGGCTCGCAGGTCGGCGTACTGCTTCGCGTGTCGTGGGACATGGCCAGTGTTGGTGCCAAGCACGTCGGTGCTGAACAGGTACTGCGCATCGCAGTTCGAGCCAGAGCCCATCGAAATCATCACGAGGCTTGTCTTCGCGCTGATCGCCGTGGCGACCGGTTCCGGCACCACCTCGATCTCAGCGGCAAATGCGCCAGCATCGACCAGCGCACTTGTCTGGCGCCACACCTCCATCGCCGTGGTCGCCGTCTTACCCACCGCCTTGAATCCGCCGGTCCAGGTGCGACGCGGCGGAATCAGGCCGACGTGGCCGACGACCGGTATGCCTTCCGCGGCCAATCGCTCAATCGTTTGCAGCGACGCGGCACACCAGCACGCGTCAGCGCCGTCGTTGATCGCCGAGAACGCTGCACGCAGGTAGTCGTCGGTCGTGACGACCTGGCCGTAATCGAGACCAACCACGATGAAGGCATTGCCAGCAGCAGACCGCATCTCCGTGCTCATCTGAGCGTCCTGGATGGTGACCATGTCGATCCCACCTTCCGCTGCAGCCGCGGCTTCCTCGGCGCTCGACACATAGACGTCGGTGTACTGCCGTGTGCCTTTGCTTGCTCGAAGATCAGCGACCGTGAGACGACTGTTGGCTCCCATCCCAGCATCTTCCCACGACGACCTGATCACTGAGGCAGTCGCATGACTCAAGCCGCGCAGTGCCGAGCACGTTCAGCCGTCGACATGACGGAAAAAACCGTCAGAGCCACTCTCCCTCAATTCGGAAGAGTGGCTCTGAGCTGGTGTTTCTTTGGTATCCCGTACGGGATTCGAACCCGTGCCGCCACCTTGAGAGGGTGGAGTCCTGGGCCTCTAGACGAACGGGACCTGTTACGAACGACGACGATATCGCCCTTGCACAGTGTTTCCCTCGACCTGAAAGGCCAAGCGAAGCGTTGGGGTGAAGGGAATCGAACCCCTAATAACAGAACCAGAAACTGTCGTGTTGCCAATTACACCACACCCCAGGGTGCTGATCCGCCGAGCGTTTTTCACTCACCGGAGGATGCAGACGGGAGCATATCGGCGGTCGACTCCACCGACCACCGTCGATATCGAAGACCCCCGTCCGACACCGCTCAGTCGGTGAGTTCGCTCAGCCGGCCGAAGCCCAACAGTCGCCCTATCGCAACACCGCCAGCTTCCCAGATATGACGCTCCAAGGAACGGAAGCCAGTCACGACTGACGTGTTCGTCGGCGACACATACGCCGTCATACCGACTTCCTCGGCAATGAGCCGTGAGCGGAGCGAGTGGTACGGGTCGGTGACGACCAGCACGCTGTTGTCGTCGCTCCCAGTGCCCTCCGCCACGAGTCCAGCTACCCGCTCCAGCGACTCGAACGACGTGGCGCCACGGTCTTCAAGCACAATCGATGCTTCCGGGATGCCGCGCTCGATCAGATACGTGGCAGAGGCTTCGGCTTCGGTGAACCGATCGCCCGGTCGGTTGCCGCCGGTCACGACGACGATGGTTGCCAACCCGTGCGGCCAGAGTTCGACAACGTGGTCGAGACGCGATGCCAGCTGAGGTGACGGACGACCGTCGTATTGGGCTGCGCCCATCACCACGATGGCGTCAACCGAGCAGGCCTGATCATCGGTGCCGGTCGCGTACACCTGGAAGAGCGAGACCAGGTAGTAGCCGAGCAGGAGGATGATCGCCAGGCTGCCTGCAAACAGGATCCGACGCCGCCTTGGCGTGCGACGTCGCACGAGCGGACTCGTGGGCGCGGCATCGCGCTGCTCCGTCAGCGCACCTGGCATCTTGGGCGCCTCAGCTCCCGAGCCGGCCGAGGGCAGCACGAAGCCGCCGAAGTGTTTCATCGCGACCAAGCACTTCGAACGACTCGAACAACGGGGGACCGACAGTCCGACCGGTGACTGCGACACGCGGCAGCGTCTGCGCCTTGCCGAGCTTCACTTCGAAGCGAACCATCACTTCTTCGATCGCAGCCTTCAGCGACTCGTGATCCCACGAGGCGAGGGCGTCGTACGCATCGATGACATCGCTCAAGAGCGGACCGGACCATTCTGGATCGGTCGCCTTCGTCCATGACGCCTCGTCGTAATCGATCGGGTCGGAGTCGTCGCCCTGGGGCCAAAACAGGAAGTCGACGGCGCCCGGCACATCGGTCAGCCGTTCGAGGCGCTCTTGGATGTGAGGTGCAATGGCGGCGAAGCTTTCACGGTCCCATCCGGGCGGCAGTTGCGCCGATGCGGCAGCGAGGTACTCGGCCGGATCCATGTTCTTGATGTACTGCTTGTTGAACGCCGTCAACTTCTTCACATCGAAGAAGGCAGGCGACAGGTTGACGTCTTCGAGTGCGAAGTCGGCCTCGATCTGACCCCACGTGACAATCTCGCTGCCGGCCTCCTCGGCACCTGGCGGCGTCCAACCGAGCGTCATCAGATAGTTGACCATTGCGTCGGCGAGGATGCCGTCGTCGCGGTACTGCTCGAGCGCCACCTTGTCACGGCGTTTCGACAGCTTCTTGCGCTGCTCGTTGACCAGTACAGGCACGTGAGCCCACACGGGCGGAGCATGACCGAGCGCATCCCACAGCATCTGCTGCTTCGGAGTGTTCGGCAGATGCTCCTCTGCACGAACCACGTGGCTGATCGCCATCTCGAGGTCGTCGACGACGTTGGCGAGCAGGAACATCGGGGCACCGTTGCCACGAAGTAGCACAAAGTCCTCAATCGTCCCGTTGTCGAAGTCGACGTCGCCGCGCACAAGGTCTTGGACGATCGTGCGACCTTCGGGCACGCGGAAACGCAATACCCGACCCGGCCCGGCCTCAAGCCCGCGGTCTCGCGAGTACCCGTCGTAACCGGTAATCCCCAGCTCTTTCGCTCGGTCCTGCACCTCTTGGCCGGTCAGATCGCAGTAGTACGCCGCACCCGACTCGAAGAGGCGGTGAGCTGCTGCAACGTGCGCTTCGGCGTTCGCGCTTTGGAAGTGCGGACCCTCGAAATGCGGGTCGCTCTCGTCGATGCCGATCCAGGCGAGCGCATCGATGATGCCCTGAATCCACTCAGGCTGATTACGTGCCTCGTCGGTGTCTTCGATGCGGAGGACGAACGTGCCTTCGAGGCGCCGGGCGAGCGCCCAGTTCATCAACGCCGTCCGGGCGCCTCCGACATGAAAGAAGCCGGTCGGTGAGGGTGCGAATCGAAAGCGAGGGTGAGAGGTCATTTCGTCTTCGACGCTATCCGTGGCCGCCGTCGCGGATCGACCATGTTGCACAACCTTTCGCCATCGCTGGCCAAAGATTTGGCGCTGTAAAGACTGCATCAAGATGAAGCGTCGAACCTCTCGCTTCGTGGATTTTCAGTCGATACCTGCGTGAGCCCTCCGGAAGCGCGTGACGATGTGCTCGATTGGTGCGGCTTTGTCATTCGCTCCCTTCAACGTGGACGTCACGACGGAGTTGGATCGGCCGACTACTACCAGGGCCACGCAGACGCCGCCGGAACCAGCTGGGCACCGATCATGGGCGCCGGATACACCGCGTCACAAACCCAATGGTCCACCCGGGCGCAACACAGACCCAAGACGATCTCTCGATTCTCTTCGACCGGCTCGGCGCCCGCAACCGAAGCAACGGACCCGTGGTGGCCCTTGACAACAACGCCATCGTGGCGCTCGACTCAACCCAGTCGTTCTGCGTCTATTCCCCGACGGCAACAGACCTCGTTGTCGACTTCAGCGGTTGGTGGGTCTGATGATTCGGTCAGCCCTCAAGCGGTCTCGACCCGCGCGTTCAGCGCGTTGCGTTGACCGTGAGGTTGCGCAGTTGGCGGAGTGCGACCGACAGCGTCGTGAGATCGAATGATTCGGCCCGCCGAATCTCGGTCTCCATGTCGACCATCCGGGTGTAGGCCGAACGATTGGCCTCGATCCAGGCCGCTGGCGAGCCGTCGGCCGTACGGATCACGTGTGCTGTGAGGTCTGCAAGGACCGTCATCAGGTCGTCACGGAGCGACGAGCGGGCCTGCGTCTGCCAGCGATCAGAGCGCGGCAACGCACCAATGCCATCCCACAGCCAGCCGACGTCGAACGATTCGAAAACCGACCAGTACGCCGTCCCAGCATCGGCCACGTTGCACGACTCGGCGTGGGCGATCTCGATGACATCGAAGCTCGTGTGCAGCCACGGCCAGCGCGCCGACCGGGCTGCCAGTTCGGGTGGGACGCGTGCTGCGATCCGTTCGTCACGGACAGACCGGATCTCGTTGGCCACACGGCCACCGACCACGTCGTCGAGCGACTCGCTCAGGAAGGCGAAGCCGGCCGAAAAAGTATCGATCACTGCAGCGATGTCGATGGGTGCGTGACGCCGTCGCAGCAGCCACGTCGTGGTGCGTTCGGCCATGCGCCGGACGTCTAAGAAGAGTGCGATCTGCACGTCGAGGTCGATCGAACTTCCGAGTGAGTCGACCTCCTGCCACAGGTCGGTGAAGCCAACAGTGTTCCGGGATGCAACAAATGCTCGGGCGACATCGGCAACCGATGCGCCAGACTGCTCGGTCATTCTGTGATCGAACGAGATGCCTGCGAGATTGACCATATTGTTGACCAGGCCGGTGGCAATGATCTCCCGACGGAGCCGATGCGTCCGGATGGCCTCGGGGAACCGCTCGCCCAGCGGACGGGGAAAGTACTCGAAGAGGTCGGCTTCGAGGACCGCCTCGTCGGGGAGATCGCTCGCGACGACCTGCGCGATGTCAGCATTCTTTGTCGACGCAATCAGGACCGCGAACTCAGGAGCACGAAGCCCACTGCCTGCACCCTGACGTTCTGCCATCTGCTTGTCATTGGGAAGCGCCTCAAGTGCCCGGTTGAGGTGTCCCTCCTCCTCGAGGGCATCGAGGTAGCGGGCGTGCACGTTGACCATCGACAACGACTGTGTGCGAGCAATCATCAACGCGAGCGTTTGTGCACGGTTGTCGTCGAGCACCAATTCAGCGACCTCGTCGGTCATCTCTTCGAGTACGGCGTTCCGATCGACGTCAGAGAGCTCACCACTGGCGACGAGGCTGGCGAGTGCGATCTTGATGTTCACCTCATGGTCGCTGCAGTCGACACCAGCGGAGTTATCGATGGCATCGGTGTAGATCAAGCCGCCGGCCATTGCGTACTCGACCCGACCGAGCTGAGTGAGCCCCAGGTTGCCACCTTCACCGACGATGCTGCAGCGCAGATCCGCGCCATCAATTCGGATTGCATCGTTCGCCCGATCGCCAACCGACTCGTGCGACTCGGTGCTCGCCTTGACGTAGGTCCCGATGCCGCCGTTCCATAACAGCTCAACAGGCGCTCGGAGGATGGCGGACAGCAGCGCGTTCGGAGCCAGTTCGGTGATCCCCTCGCCCAGGCCGAGCGCTATGCGCACCTGGTTCGAAATCGGAATCGACTTGAGCGATCGGGGGTACACCCCACCGCCCTGCGAGATGAGCCCCGTGTCGTAGTCGGCCCAACTGGAGCGCGGCAGGTCGAACAGCCGCTGCCGTTCGGCGAAGGAAACCGCAGCATTCGGGGTGGGGTCAAGGAAGACGTCGCGATGGTCGAATGCCGCGACCAGTTCGAGGCGCGTCGACAACAACATGCCGTTGCCGAACACATCACCCGACATGTCGCCGATGCCGACAGCGGTGAGCGTGTCGGTCTCGACGTCTTTGCCCATCACCCGTGCATGGCGCCGCACGCTCTCCCAAGCGCCGCGCGCCGTGATGCCCATCACCTTGTGGTCGTAGCCGTTACTGCCACCGGATGCGAACGCATCACCGAGCCAGAAGCCGTAGTCATCGGCCACCTCGTTGGCGATATCGCTGAACGTCGCCGTTCCCTTGTCCGCTGCGACAACGAGGTACGGGTCATCGTCGTCGTAGATAACACAGGCCGGCGGGTGCACGACGATCGTCTTGCCGCCACCCCCTGCAACGAGGTTGTCGGTGACGTCGAGCAACGACCGGATGAAGCGTTGATACCGATCCACTCCTTCGGCACGGATTGCATCACGGTCGGACGGCGGTGCGGTGCCCTGCTTGACAACGAAACCGCCCTTCGCCCCGACCGGAACGATCACTGCGTTCTTGACCATCTGGGCTTTCACCAGCCCGAGCACCTCGGTACGGAAATCTTCGCGACGGTCACTCCAACGGAGGCCACCTCGCGACACCGCACCGGCACGGAGATGGACACCTTCGACGCGCGGCGAACACACGAAGATTTCAAACATCGGGCGGGGCTCAGGCAGGAATCCGACCGACGCTGCATCGAGTTTGACAGCAATCTCTTCGGCGAGTGCACCTCCCGGGCGAGGGCGATAGGCATTCGTTCGCGTCGTGGCGTCGATCAGCACCAGCACGGCGCGACAAATGCGATCGTCATCGAGCGATGGGACCCGCTCGAGCCGTCCCAAGACATCCGCGCGTACCGCGTTGGCGACCACTGCCGATTCGGTCGGGCTCGGCTCACTTGCTGGGTCGAAGCGCGCGGCGAACAGGTCGAGCAGTGCGCTGGCGATTGGGGCAAGCCGAACCAGCACTTCCTCGATGTACTTCTGGCTGAAAGGAAAGCCGGCCTGCTGGAGGTAGCGGGAATAGGTTCGGAGTATCTCCACCTGTCGAATCGAGACGCCCGCAGCGAGCACCAAGCGATTCAGCCCATCGGCCTCCACGTCGCCACGGAGTAGCGCGAGGAACCCGATCTGCACCTCGGCAATCTGTCGGTCGGTCGGTTCGACATCGCTATCGAGACGAACACCGATGTCATACAGGCGCACCATGTCGTCGCCGACGACGAATTCGCTCGGGTGCTCTTCGATTGCATGGAGCCCGAGGTGGGCGAGCTGCGGGACGAGTTCGGCAATCGTCGAAGCGTGGTCGCGCTGGAACACCTTAAAACGCCAACCACCAGTCGTCACGTCGGTCGATCGGCTCATCGAGGTGGCGACTGATTCGTCTTGCCGCTCAATAAGTGAGGCGACACGCAACAGGTCCTCGACGGCACACGCCGGCTCGACCCGGGCGCGGTAATCGCGCTCGATGCCCTCACCCACGAGGTCGAGCACGTCTCGAGCGCGCTGCGCCCCTACCCGAGCCGCAAGCGCAAGACGCGCCCGATCATCCCACGATGCGGTTGCACCATCGATGATCTCGGCGAGCCGATCGAGGTCGACTGGCCCGCTCGTGCGGACCGTCATCGAGATGCGGGCGAGCGAACTCGAGCCGACCAGTGTCTCGACATCGCGCACGTCGCCGCCGTAATGCTCAGCCACAAGGTCAGCGACGTCGTTCTGCAGACCCGCAACGAAACGAGACTGCGGTAGGTACACAAACACAGTGCTGAACGAGCCCACCGGCTCGGCAACATCAAAGACGCGAACGATCGAACGTTCGTGCAGGCCAACGATGTCGATCACCAGACTCGCCAGCTGATGCTGGCCCAGCTCGAAGACAACATCGCGTGGCAACGTTTCGACCACGTTCTTGATCGCTCGGCCCGTGTGGCTGATCGCCGCCGCCCCGGACAGTTCGAGAAGTGCGGTCGCCCGGTCTTGCAGTACCGGGATCGCAAACACGCTTTCCCGATATGCGCCACTCCCGAGCAGGCCGATGAATCGCTCTTCGATCACCGTGTCGTCCGCGGTCCGACGGATCGCAAGGCTCGTCAGACGGGCCGACCGGTGGATGGTCGAGAGCGCCTCCGTCCGGGCAATGACCACGGGCTCGGCGTTGACATCGCCGGCCTTCGACGGTGGCCCGACTGCTGTTGCATCAAGCCGGGTGTCGGGGCGGTACTCACCGAGTTCGGAGCCGACCGCCAAGTGCAGGCTCACCTCGCCGACTGCGTCGACGCGCCGCTCGTACGATGCTGCACCGAGCAGCACGAAGTGCTGATTGGCCAACCAGGCAACCAGCGCATCATCTGCGCCAACACTCAAGAGCCGTTCACGCATCTCGGGGAAGTCGGCAACGATCCGGACCACGTCGGCAATGGCAGCCGTGACTTCGTCTTCGACGTCCGACAGAAGGTCGGCATGGCAGCCGTTCAGCCTGATCTGCGTCCACGCTTCCACCTGTGTCCCGAGCGGCCGAGCGGCGCCCCGCTCGATCACCTCGACCAATTCGTCATTGCGATTTCGAACGATCGACAGCATTGGGTGAACTAATAGCTCGATCCCGAGGGATCGACGATCGAGCACCATGCGGACCGTGTCGACGAGAAACGGAATGTCGTCGGTGACGAAAAGGAGTACTGCGCTTCCCGCCTCGCCGGTCTGTGTCGGCGGCAAGATCGCCTTGACCACCGTTTCGCCCGGTGCGCGGCGTCGGCCCAGTTCAAGATGGGCCGCAGCAACACTCACGACATCGCCGAGATCACGATCTTCGACGTCGTCGATCGGAACGCCACGGTGGTATTCCGCCATGAAACAACCAGCGAGCGAGTCGAGTTTGTCCGCTGATGACCCCATGCCGACGACCGTAGTTGCTCAGGTGGAACTGTGTTTCAAGATCCTCCACTCGTTTCGCGGGCGTTTGGATGCCAGACTCCAAAGATGCAGCAGATGAACGTCCTCGGTACCGATCTGATGCCGTGTTCCTACGACCCGATGACCGGCTACTACCGCAACGGCTGTTGCGAGAACCGCGGCGACGACCCTGGCATGCACACGGTGTGTTGCCGCGTCACCGCCGACTTCCTCGCCTACTCGGCGTCGCAGGGCAACGACCTCAGCACTCCGATGCCGCAATACGGCTTCGCCGGTCTGGCCCCGGGCGACCAGTGGTGCGTCTGCGCAATGCGCTGGAAGGAAGCCTTCGACGCCGGCCAGGCGTGCGACGTCGTCCTCGAGTCCACTCACGTCAGCACGCTGGAATACGTCGATCTTGCCGAGCTCAAACAGCACGCCATCATCGCCGAGCCGTGAGCCGGCAATGAACGGCACCGACGGCGGGGTCGAGTACCTCCGCAATGTGTACGACCTGGCCACCCAGGCCGACACCGACGCCTACTACACGCAGTGGGCCGCGAGCTACGACGATGAACTCACTCGCCAGGGGTACCAGACACCGAGGCGCTGCGCCGAGGCGCTCCGGCGCTTCGGTTCGCCAGACGCCGCCGTTCTCGACATCGGGTGCGGAACCGGATTGTCCGGAGCTGCACTCGCTGCAGCCGGGTTCACCGATCTCGTCGGCACCGATGTGAACGTTGAGATGCTCGACGTCGCCCGAGCGGCCGGCATATATCGCCACACCTGGGTCACCGACATCGACGATCCGTTCCCATTCGCTCGGGGTACCTACGACGCCATCTCGGCAGTCGGCGTCATCGGTATCGGGGCAGCCCCCGCTTCACTGCTTCGCCTGTCGCTTGAAGCGCTCGCAACCGGGGGCCGCATGGTCTTTTCGTACAACGATCACGCGCTCGAAGTCCCCGAGTTCACCGACGCATTGACCGACGTCATTTCGTCCGGCCTCGCCGAGCCAGAGTTCACCGAACACGGCACCCACATCGAAGGCCTCGGCAGCATGTCGACCGTCTTCGTGCTCCGACGCTGCTGATCGCGGCGCGGTCAGCAGCCACCGTCGTCGTGATCCGCACCGCCGCTGAGCGTCGGTCGGCGAGCAGGTCAAGCCCAACGGTGAGACGGATCATCAACAAGTCCAACGGCAAGCGTCCGCGGGAGCCAACGGTGTGGTCCGACAAGCGGATGAACCTTGCGGATCGCGAGACCATTTGGAAAAGTTCTGGTCGCCGACTCAGATTTCCAACACTTTGAAGCTGGATCATCCGGACAATCCGACGATGAGAGCAAGCCCTCAGACGATCTACGAAGCCGTGTACCGGGGATTGGTGGACGCCAAGCTGCAGACGTGTCTGCGCATAAGACGCCGACGACGGGTACCGAGGCATCGGGGCAAGAAGTCCGGGCCGGGTCGGGTCTGGGTCCGGTCCGGTCCGGGGATCAAGGCAGAGAGATCGCTGGGCACGAGAACCTCGCCGCAGCGACAGGTCTTGACGTGTTCGTCTGTGATCGGTCGAGTCTGTGGCAGCGCGGAACAAACGAGAACACCACCGGACTACTTCGTCAGTGGTGGCCGGGGCCGACAAACTTCTACACCCTCGAGCTGGGCGAGGTGTGCCGAGTACAAACCTCGATCAATGCTCGGTCTCGAGCGGCCCTCGAATGGCAGTCGCCAGCCAGGGCCCTCGAACTCGCGATCAGTCGAAGCTGATGGGGCTCCGTCGTCAGTCGAGCGATGACGCCCATATGTGCCGATCTTTCGCTGCGCGGTCGCCAATGGGGCGCCGGCGATATTGAGCGGGTGCGACTGCTGTTGGTCGTCGGCACTCGGCGCTGGCGTCCGGCCCTCTCGTGCCAGAGACAGATGGGCTGGGTTCGGGATCGGCCAACCGCCTGTTTCGATCGATCAGTCGAAGTTATGTGAATCCGGTTCGTGTGAGTGACGAAGAGCGTTCGATGGTGGCCTCTCAATCGATCGCGCTTGTGATCGGTCGGCGGGCGGCTCGGAGATCTCCATTTCGGATCGAATGAACTGCTTGCGTGCATGTTGCTGGTCTGTGAAGCTTGACGCTGTGTCGATACAGCGGACGCGGCTGCAGCGGAAGAAGGGCTACGACCCGGAGCCGTTCGATGTGCCGCCGTTGTTCCAGTCGCCGCCGCGGCCCGTCGGAATGTTGCGCTGGCTCGTCACGAAGTTCATGTGGCCGCAGTCGGCGCTGTGGATTGCGATCGCCGCGCTGGTGTACCACTTGTTCACACCCGGTCTCACCCGCTTCTCGTCGTTGAGCGTCGACGACGTCGCGCTTCTTTGGCTGCGCAACGTGGTGTTGATGGTCCTGGTGATCGGCGGGCAGCACTGGTGGCTGCACATCCGTCGCGCACAGGGCACTGAGTTCAAGTACGAGCAGCGGTGGCTCGCGAAGAACCGGAAGTCGTTCCTCTTCGACGACCAGACACGCGACAACATGTTCTTCACGCTCGTCAGCGGCGGCGGCATCGCGGCGCTGTACGAGGCGGTCATGTTCCGGCTCTACGCGACGGAATCGATCCCGCAACTGAACTCTTTGTGGCTGATCGCGGCGATGACGTTCGCAGTCTTTTGGATCGAGGCGGTGCATTTCTACGTGAACCATCGTCTGCTCCACGTCGACCCGGTGTACAAGTGGGCGCACGCGTTGCACCATCGCAACGTCAACACCGGCCCGTGGTCGGGGATCTCGATGCACCCGCTCGAGCACGTGCTCTATCTGTCGCTGCCGTTCGTGTTCGTGGTGATTCCCGGGTCGCCGTTCATCGCCACGTTCTGTCTCGTGTACCTGATGTTGTCGCCGTCGCCGTCACACTCGGGTTTCGACCGATTCAAGCTGACCGACTCGAGAAACATCCACGGCGGCGACTTCTTCCACAACTTGCATCACCGATACTTCGAGGTCAACTACGGCGTGCTGTTGCTGCCACTCGACAAATGGTTCGGCACGTTCCACGACGGCAGCCTCGAAGCCCACGAAGCAATGAAGGCCCGCCGCCGAGCATCAGCCGAAGCCGGCGACACCGGCGAGGTCATCAACCCGGATCCAACAACCCGCGTCGGCCCTGACGGGACGTCGTGACATGGCAGGCTCGCTCACCGCGCACCAGATCGACTCCTTCAAACAGGACGGATTCTTGTTCCCGATCCGAGTCGCCGACGAGCCGACCGTCAACGGCTGGCGATCCAACATCGAGTCGCTCGAACTCGAATGGCGTGACGACACGTCGCTACGTCGCCCCTTCACCGACTACGCCCGCGCCAACTTCCACCTCGTCAGCTCGACTGCAGCGCGACTTGCCCACGACCAAGCGGTCCTCGACGCCGTCGAGTCGATCATCGGTCCCGACATCCTCTGCTGGATGAGTGAGCTGATCATCAAGGAGCCACACAGCTCGAAGGTGCTCACGATGCACCAAGACCTCACCTATTGGGGCCTCGACGGAGCCGACCACCTCGTGAGTGCCTGGGTCGCCCTCTCCGATGCGACGACAGAGAACGGCGCGATGCGGTTCGTGCCCGGAAGCCACCTCGCAGGCCAGATTGAACACCGCGACACCTTCGGATCGGACAACCTGCTCTCACGTGGTCAAGAAGTCGTCGTCGACGTCGACCCCGACGACGAGGTCCCCGTCGAGTTGCGGGCCGGCGAGATGTCGCTCCATCACGGCCACATGTTCCACGGATCTGGACCGAACCGAACCGACGGTCGGCGCATCGCGATGGTGTTCAGGTTCATGTCCCCGAGTGTCCGACAGACCGTCGGCGTGGAGGACTACGCGATGACAGTGCGAGGATCGAACACGTCACATCACGTGCACGCCACGGCGGTTCCGTTCAACGACTTCAGTTCGGCGTCGCTCGCGATGCACGCAAGGGTGACTGCCGCGCAGGAAAGAGCACTGACTGCGGGCACCGCTGATCAGGTCAGCTACCTCCGATAACAATCCCCGAACGAATACGTGCCAATCGTGAGTCGACCTGGGCATGACGACGTCAGAGCGTTCTGCGCTCAGTTATCGGGCGGTGAATGCGTCCAAGTCCTTCAAAGTCACCCGCCCGTGCGCCGACGTGAGTGCCGATAGCGAGCGCTCGGCGACCGCTCCGCCGAGCGGTGATATGCGTGCTCTTGCGGTGAATCTGTGCTGTGAAATGTGGGGCGGAGCATCAGCGCGTGCTGGCCCAGGGGATCCCGGCGAGCATGTAGCCGACCACAGAGTCGAGCTGCGTCCGGGTCGGCCCGGTCCGCGAGATTGCCGAGAGCGCTGAGACCTGCCCGAGTACGAACGGGACGACGGCTGCCACCGAAGTTCTTGGTTCGAGCTCGCCACCATCGATGGCCGCTTCGACGCGTTGCTGCACGAGCGATCCCAGTCGCCCTTGCAGCCGGTCAATGGTCGCAGCGATGGGACCAGTCGTGAATCTGCCGGTCATGGCGCTGTCGCCGAGAAAGCAGCCTGCAGGGAGGTCGTCGTCGACGATCCGATCGACGAAGACCGCAAAGAATCCGATGAGTGCGTCGCGGAGTGTGGCCGCTTGCTCGAGGTGTTGTTCGGCAGGAGCGATGTACGCCCGGTGGTAGGTGTCGAGGGCCGCAGCGAACACGGCCTCCTTCTCTCCGAGGGCTCGGTAGACGGTCGGTTTCGTCACGCCGAGCTCGGCAGCGACCTGATCGATGGTCGCTCCGCCATAACCGTCATGCCAGAAATGACGAAGGATCACAGGCATCGCAGTCTCGACATCGAGTGCTCGAGGGCGTCCGGCAGACATTTCGTACCTTTGAGTAAAAGAATTCCTTGACCGACGGGCGTCGGTGATTCAGTATGGCGTACTAGCGAGTACGAAATCAACCGTCAGCTCGCGCGGTCCAGCACCCGGAGACAACCCAGATGTCGACCAACACGACCCTCAGTGCCGACTTCGGTGCACCGCACGGAGTCGACTCGGCACGCTCCTGGGTGGTTGTGGCCTCGGCGTTCCTCGCCATGTTCACCGTGTTCGGGGTCGCCTACAGCTTCGGCGAGTTCTTCGGACCCATGGCTGACGAGTTCGGAACCAGCCGATCGGCGACGGCGCTGTTCTTCTCGATCACCACCTTCGCCTACTTCGCGATCGGAATCATCAGCGGCCGAGTCGCTGATCGCGTGGGCCCGCGACGTGTGATGATCTTCGGTGCAGTCGTCATGGTGATCGGTCTCCTCCTGACCGCCGAGGTCTCCTCGATCCGCCTCGGCTACCTCACCTATGGACTCGGCGTCGGGATCGGGGTCGCATGCTGCTACGTGCCGATGGTTGCAACCGTCGGCGGCTGGTTCGAGCAGCGACGCACACTCGCACTTGGCCTCGCGGTCGCAGGCATCGGATTCGGCACGCTCGTGATGGTCCCGATCATGGAGCGAGTGATCGAAGCCAACGGCTGGCGCGACGCGTATCGAGTCCTGGCAGCCGTGTCGGGGGTCCTGTTGGTCATCGCCGCTCTGGGGGCACATCGATCTCCCGGCTCAGCCGTCGCACCCCGACCGATCCGCGAGATCATCAGCGGACGTCGCGACTTCTGGTTCCTCTACGCGTCATCGCTCTTCCTCGCAGCCGCACTGTTCACACCGTTCGTGTTCATGGCCGACTACATCGATACCACAGGGACATCGGGCTCCGCCGCAGTACTGCTCGGGATCATCGGCATGGCGTCGATCGTCGGTCGCCTCGGACTCGGTGCGCTCGCTGGCCGGATCAGCATCGTTGGGCTCTACCGTCTGTCGTGCCTCGGACTTGGGCTGAGCTTCGTGATCTGGATCGTGGCCGATACGAACTATCCGCTGTTGATCGCCTTTGCGGTCGTCCTCGGTGTGTCCTACGGCGGGATCATCGCGCTCTCCCCAGCCGTGGTAGCGCAGCTGTTCGGCACGCTCGGCATGGGCGGTGTTCTCGGGGCGCTCTACACAGCCAACGGTCTGGGCGGACTCATCGGCCCGCCAACGATCGGACAGATCATCGACTCGTCAGGCCACACCGCCGCGCAATGGACTGCCCTTGGTTCGGGCCTACTCGGAACTGCGTTGCTGACCCGCTTGAAACCCCAAGACGGGTAACTCAAGGAGTCAGCTCCCGGCTCCCGGATCCGGGAGCGTTGTCCCAGCGAAGAGAGTCAACCTCAGAACCACGCATATCGACAGACCGACGGCCCTGACCGGCCCACGCGCGATCCGGCATTATGCCGCGCCCTCACCTATCGTCTCGATGCCCGGTGTTGCGTTGATCGGTTGAACCCAAGGGCCTAAATCGGCAGGTTGCCGGTGGCGCGGCGGGTCGAACCCTCGTCGGTGTACGCCGCAATCGTGCGTTGGGCGATGCGCATCTGGTGGACCTCGTCGGCACCATCGGCGAAGCGAGCCCAACGGGCGTGCTGGTACATGTGCGCCAACGGTGTGTCGGTCGAGTAACCGAGCGCACCGTGGACCTGGATCGAGCGATCGATCACGCGACCCAACATGTTTGCAACAAAGTGTTTTGCCATCGAAACCTCGGCTTTGAAGTCTTCCTTGCGATCAATCTTGTAGGCCGCGTGCAACACCATCAGCTTCGCCTGGTAGATCTCCATCGAGCTGTCGGCAATCATCCACTGGATGCCCTGCTTCTCGGCGAGCAGTGAACCGTGCGAGTACCGGTTGAGTGACCGGTCCACCATCATGTCGAGTGCTGTTTCGGCCTGGGCGATCCACCGCATGCAATGCGCGAGCCTGGCAGGGCCGAGCCGGTACTGGCCGAGCAGGTGACCCTGCCCGCGGCCGCCAAGCATCTGATCGTTGTGGAGCCGCAGGTCGGTGATCACGATCTCAGAGTGCCCAGTACCGCCGTGCATGGTTTCGACTTCGCGGACGTCGTTCCACCCCTCGTGCGGCAGGTCGACGATGAACGCCGAGTTTGCGGCCTGCGGGATGTCGGGGTTCTCTTCCGTGCGGCATACCAGGATCGCAAACTGGGCTCGGCGTGCACCGGAAATGAACCACTTATGGCCGTTGATGACCCACTCATCGCCGTCCTGATACGCCTTCGTCTGGATGAGTGTCGGATCGGAGCCCGCCACCTCGGGCTCGGTCATTGCAAAGCATGATCCACTCACTGAGCCGGCACACAGTGGTTTCAGGTACTTCTCTTTCTGCTGCTCGGTACCCCAGTGCAACAGCGTGTGCATGTTGCCCTCGTCTGGCGCCTGGCAGTTGAAGACCCACGGGCCGTAGTACGACTTCGCCGCTTCCGCCTGAACCATTGCGAGTTCGACGTGGCCGAGCCCCATGCCGCCCCACTCTTCTGGCATCTGCGGGAGCCAGATGCCGTCTTTGAATGCCTGCTGACGCAGGCCGACAAGCGCGGCGATCCGATCGGTGCCGCTGAGCGGCTCGCCAACCTTGTTGCCTTCGGCGTCCTTGCCTTCGATCCGATGTTCTTCAGGCTTGATCACATCGGTGACGAAGGTACGGACTTGCATCCGGATCGCTTCGAGTTCTGGGCTGAGGGAGAAATCGATCGCCATGGTGGAGAGCCTGTCAGGTGCCACCAGTCAATTCGTAGCCCGGAGTACGGTCGCCGGCGATGAGCAAAAAAGTTCTGTCAGGCACTCATGTTCTCGTTGCTGCTGCTGCCGCCCTCCTGCTCGCATCCTGTGCCGGCCCCGACAGCAGCCTCGGCGGGGCCACTTCTGCGTCAACGCCCCCCATTGTGTCCACCACGTCACCTGCGCTGGCCCCAAGCTCGCCAACCACTCCAGTCGCGACGACCACACCGCCAATGACCACACCGCCAATGACCGCTCCACCAATGGCCGCACCGGCCACGAGCGTCGTACTGACCGAGGGCCCGCTCGCCGTCTTCGACTTCGCGGCGACGCAACTCGCTGTCGGGACGTCGATCGAGGGCCGGCCGATCACCGCTGATCGGTACGGCACACCGGGCGGGCGGCGCGTCCTCGTGATCGGGGTGATCCACGGCGACGAAGATGCCGGTGTTGCGATCATCGACGAACTCCGCGAGCGCGACGTGCCCGACGGCGTTGAGCTGTGGGTGATCGAATCGATGAATCCGGATGGCCAAGCCGCCCAAAATCGCCAGAACGCCAACCAAGTCGACCTCAACCGCAACTTTCCTCACAAGTGGGGTGTGATCGGCGAGCCGGGGAACAGCCAGTACGCAGGAACGGGGCCCGCCAGCGAACCCGAAACGCAAGCCATGGTCAACCTGATCACCCAGCTCCGACCCGACATCGCGGTCTGGTATCACCAAGACGCGAACCTGATCATCCCCTCAACGGGCCGCGATGGGCAGATCCGGGCTCGGTACGCCGAACTGGCTGCGCTCCCGCTCGCAGATTGCTGCGGAGGCGGCGGCGTCTACACCGGCATCGCAGCGAGCTGGGCGAAAAACGAGCTGCAAAAAGACAGCGACGCAGTGGCGTTTATCGTTGAGCTACCAGGCGGTGTTTTGAGCACCCAGCAGGTCAACGCTCACGCGAACGCCGTGCTCACCATCGGCATCGAAGGATGACCCCTCGGACAAATCGGGCTCGGACAAATCGGGCTCAAACGAAGCGGGCGAATACGTCGAGCGGTTCGCGTGCGCTCTCGACGCCATTGATAAGGGCATCTGCATCGGCGGTGCCGAGTGCGACTCCACAGAAGATCTGCTGTTCGTCAGGAGCACCGACGAACTCACTGACCGCTGCCTCGTGAACGCACCATGCCTCCTGCGGACACGTGTCGAGGCCGGCTTCTTGAGCGAGCAGCATGAACGTTTGCAGGAACATGCCGAGATCGCTCCACTGCGGTGGGCCCATGATCCGGTCGACGAAGCAGAAGATCGCAGCAGGTGCGCCGAAGAAATCAAGGTTCTTTGCGAATTGCTCGAAACGCCCCGCCTTGTCATCGCGGGCCACGCCGATCGAGGCGTACATGTCCTCGCCAATCTTATATCTCGATGACCGATACGGCTCTGGCATCTTCGGCGGATAGATGTCGTAGGACGGCGCTCCTGGTTCGCGAGTCGAGAGGAACTCTCGGAATCGCGTCATTGACTCGCCGTTGACCACGTAGATCCGCCAGGGTTGCACGTTGCCGCCGGACGGCGAGCGCGAGGCCATCGTGAGTAGTTCCTCAATCGTCTCATTGCTGATTGGATCGGGCAGGAAGGCCCGGACGGACTTGCGTCGGTTGACCGCTTCGGTGACGTTCATCTGGACAGTCTCCCAAGCCGCATGCGTCGCTGGCGAACCGCGCGTGCAACCTGAACGTGCGAACTGCGCGAGCGATCGGTGCGTGCGATGGTCTTGGTGCAGGACCGCCTCCGCTGTCAACATGGGCAGGTGGCCCTCAACGCGCTAACCGACGAACAATTGATGCAACACGCAATCGAGTTGGCGTGGTCGGTGCGAACAACGACGGCTCCGAACCCCTGGGTCGGCGCAGCACTGCTCGCAAACGATGGCACCGTCCATGTCGGCGCAACGCAGCCTCCCGGCGGCGCACACGCCGAAATCGGTGTATTGACTGCTGCCGGCAGCGACGCGGTCGGAGCCACGCTCGCTATCACCCTCGAACCGTGCTGTCACACGGGCCGAACAGGGCCGTGCACCACAGCCATCATCGAAGCGGGTGTGGTTCGTGTCCTCATCGGTATCAAGGACCCGGACGAGCAGGTCGCTGGCGGCGGCATCACAGCGCTGCAGGACGCTGGCATCGAGGTCGTGGTCGGCACCCTGTCGGCCGAGGTCAGGGCGCAACTCGAGCCGTACCTGCATCACCGCCGGACCGGTCGGCCCTATGTCATCCTCAAGCTCGCCGCGACGCTCGACGGCCGAACGGCTGCACCAGATGGCGATAGCAAGTGGGTCACCAGCGAGGAAGCCCGCACCGACGTGCACCAGATGCGCGCCGAGAGTCAGGCGATCCTCGTCGGCGCCGGCACCGTTCGGGCCGACAACCCGTCGCTCAACGTGCGCCTCGTCGATGGTCCGAGCCCCCGCCGCATCGTGCTCGGAGCCGCACCCGCTGACGCCAACATCCATCCCTGCACCGAATGGGTCGGCCCGATTCCCGAACTACTCGATCGGCTGGGCACCGAGGGCGTGCTGCAGTTGATGGTCGAGGGCGGAGCCAACGTCGCATCCGAGTTCCACGACGCGAGCCTGGTCGACCGATACGTGCTCTACGTGGCCCCAGCGATCTTTGGTGGCAACGATGCGCATCCCCTTTTCGTGGGCGATGGTGCACCGACGATGGCCGACCTGCGACGCGGACGGTTCGTTGCAACACGACGGTTGGGCAATGACATCAGGCTCGACGTGATGCTCGACAAGGACGTTCCCTCATCGCCGTCTGGCGCTCCACCTGGTCCTGACGCCACCGCTCAGTGAGGTACGGCCATCGGCCGAATCAGCCGAGATGGTTCAGGAGCTCGCGTTTCGAGGCAAGGTACGCGCGGCTCTCTGCCGTGTGCGCAACGTCGATGGGCACCATCTCAGCCACAGTGACGCCGTGCTCTTCGAGCCCCTGCGCCTTCGCCGGATTGTTACTGATCAACCGGACCGAGCCGACGCCGAGGTCAAGCAGGATTGCCGCAGCGACGTCGTAGTGCCGCGCATCGACAGGAAGCCCTTGTGCGGTGTTCGCATCGACGGTGTCGAGGCCCTGGTCTTGGAGCTCGTAGGCCCGGATCTTGTTTGCCAGCCCAATTCCACGGCCTTCGTGGCCTCGGAGGTACACGACCACTCCGGCTCGCCCTGCCGCTGCCTCCGCCGAAATTGCGCGGCGCGCCGCGTCGAGCTGTTGGCCGCAATCGCACTTGGCTGAGCCAAGCACGTCACCGGTCAGGCATTCACTGTGCAGGCGGACCAGCACCGGTTGCGACGACGGCATGGCCGGGTCGCCCGCAATCAGCGCAACGTGCTCATGGCCATCACTGGCCCGATACGAAACAATGCGAAACGTGTCGATGTCGGTCGGCAACCGCGCATTACCCACGCGCTCGACTGTCACGCTCGGGCCGAGGTCAGACCTGAGTGTGACACCGGCGGGCCCGACGCACTCGATCATCTCGCTCACACCAGCACTCGCCCGTAACCGGTGGTGCGCTGTTCGACCGGCCGCTCGATCGACTCGGCGAACTTGGTGAAGTCTTGGACCGTCATCTCCTGGCCGTGGCTTGCACCGGCGGCACGTGAGATGTTTTCGCCCATCAGGGTGCCGCCGAGGTCGTTGCAGCCAGCGTTCATCATCTGGTGTGTTCCGGACAGGCCGATCTTGACCCAGCTGGCCTGGATGTTCGGAATCAGTTCGCCGTAGGCCAGGCGGGCCACCGAATGCATCAGCACGTTCTCTCGGAATGTTGGGCCGCGCCGGGCCTTGCGCTGCAGGTAGATCGGCGACGCCATGTGGACGAACGGGAGGCCGACAAATTCGGTGAACCCGACCTGCCCGAGCCGCACGTTTTCTTTCTGCAGGTCGCGCGTGATCACCATATGACGTGCCCAGTGGATTGGCTCTTCGACGGAGCCAAACATGATCGTGACATTTGAATGGAGACCGATCGAATGCGCTGCCCGGTGGGCGTCCATCCACTCTTGTGTGTTGATCTTGTCGGGGCACAGGATCGCCCGGATGTCGTCGTCGAGAATCTCAGCAGCAGTGCCGGGCAGCGACGCGAGACCAGCCTCTTTGAGCCGCCCGAGGTAGGTGACGAGGTCTTCGCCGAGGCGCTTGGCACCTTCGGTGACCTCGAGGGCAGTGAAGCCGTGCACGTGCATGTCGGGCACGGCATCTTTCACCGCGCGTGTGACATCGATGTAGTAGTCGCCGTCGAAGTTCGGGTGGATGCCACCCTGCAGGGTGACCTCGGTGGCGCCAGCGTCCCAGCCTTCCTTAGCGCGCTCGGCGATGTCGTCAAGCGTGAGAAGGTACGGCGTGCCGCGCAGGTTGAGCGACAGCGGGCCTTTTGAGAACCCGCAGAATTTGCACTTGAAGGTGCACACGTTCGTGTAATTGATGTTGCGGTTAGCCACCCAGGTGAGCGTGTCGCCGACAATCTCCTTGCGGCGACGGTCAGCCAGTTCCATCACGGCGACTGCTTCAGGCCCACGCGCCGAGAAAAGCGTGGCGATCTCATCGAGGCCTGGCTCTTGGCCCATCTCGATGCCGTCGAGCACATCGGCCACCGCACCGGTCGGGCAAACCGTCCGTTCACGATCGGGGTCGTCCGACAGGAAGACCGGCGGTGGATTGTTGGCGCCCGAGTACCAGGCGGTCGAGCGGTGACCGACCAGCACAAACTCGGCACCATCAGCAACGGTGTCCGCAGCGGTGGTCTTTTCCGGCCAAAACTGGCCTGGGTCGTCACGGCCTAGCCACTCCGCGTCGGCGCGGTCCATCACCGGGAAGTGCATGCCCTCGTCGAGCCAGCGCACGCGGTCGCGAACGAACTCGGGGTACACGGTCAGCCGCGGCGCGAGTACGTGGCCCTTCGCCTCGGTGACCTCGCGGAGCCGTTCCAGGTCTGGCCACGGCCGCTCGGGGTTGACATGGTCGGCGGTCACCGGCGAAACGCCGCCCCAATCGTCGATGCCAGCATCGACCAGTGCGCCGAAATCGTCGGACAGGTTCGGCGGCGCCTGCAGGTGCACATCAGCAGGCAAGATCAGCCGTGCTGCTGCCAGCGTCCACAGGTAGTCGTCGCTCGGGCACGCCCGCACACCCTTCATTGCGGTGCGCAGCTTGGGGAGGAAATTCTGGACGATCACTTCTTGCACGTGACCGTGGCGGCGATGACTGTCGGCAATCGCCTCGAGGCCGGCGAGTTGATCGGCACGTGTGTCGCCGATGCCGATCAGGATGCCGGTGGTAAACGGAATCCGCAGTTCGCCTGCAGCCTCAAGGGTGGCAAGGCGGCGCGCGGGCACCTTGTCGGGCGCGCCGCGGTGCGCTTCGAGGTCGGGGTTGATCGACTCGATCATCATCCCCTGGCTGGGGCTGAACGGCCGCAACTGCTCGAGTTCGGCTTTGGTGAGTGCTCCGCAGTTGGCGTGCGGGAGGAGCCCAGTTTCGGCGATAACCAGCTTGGCCATTTCGGCGACGTAATGGACGGTTGAGTCGTAGCCCCGCTCACGGAGCCAGTCGCGGGCGACCTCGTAGCGATCTTCGGGCCGTTCCCCCAGCGTGAACAACGCTTCGTGACAGCCCTGCCGAGCACCTTGCTTGGCGATCTTCAAGACGTCTTCGGGGTCGAGATACAACTTCTCCACCCGGGCCGGCGGCTGCGCGAAGGTGCAGTAGCCGCACGTGTCGTTGCAGAGGAAGGTCAGAGGAATGAAGACCTTCGGGCTATAAGTGATGCGGGTCCCGAATGACTCGTCGCGGCGGGCCGATGCGAGTGCAAGCAGGTCGGGCAGCGACTCGTTCAACAGTGGATGATGCATGTGGTCTCCAGGACAAAGCAGGGGGTCTCAGTGGGTAACGGTGTTGCCGGGTCGGCTCGCAATGGCCGACTGGGTGAAGGTCTCGTCGCAGTGCCAGCAGACGAATGCCTGGTCAAGCGGTTCTCCGCATGCCTCGTGCACGAGCACGGTGGGCGGCTCGTCGTGGTTGATCCACTCGTCACCCCAGCGCATCAGCGCAACCAGGGTCGGCGACAGAGCAGCGCCCATCGGCGTGAGCCGATACTCGTAACGGGGCGGGCGTTCGCAGTACAGACGGCGTTCGAGCACACCGGCCACGACCAGCCGTTTCAGACGTTCGGTCAACACCGGGCGAGCGATGTCGAGGTCGCGACGGAAATCGTCGAACCGTCTGACTCCACGAAACGCGTCGCGCATGATCAGAATGGTCCAACGGTCACCGAGCACGTCGAGGCTCGCCTGAATCGAGCACGCTCGATCGGCGGTGTTCTCGCTGTCGTCCATTGCCCCACCATAGGTGAGTTCGGAATCAAAACCAAGTCGGTCCGTTTCGAGAACCAACTCTGGACTCGAACGGCAGCGCCATTTGCACTGTCGACTCGTTCTCCAGATTGCCGACCGAGGCACCGAGCAATGTGATGGTTCGACCGACACGATCTGCTGAGCGCATTCGGCGGGTGATGTGGTCGCTGATGCCGCGCGGGATCACTTCGAGTTCGGCGATCCCGCCATGGGCAGAATCCGGGTCATCTACGCTGTGCGATGTGTGCAGGCAATGCGACGGCGACTTTCCGAAATCAGCCCTCAGCCGGAGGGCACTCATCGCCGGTGGCCTTGCCGCCGGAACCGCTGGAGTGCTCGGCATTGCGACACAGGCGAGCGGAGCAACGCAAGCGAGCGGAGCGCTGCTGTCTGCTGCGGTCACGGTTGCACCGGGCTTGGACATTCTGCCCCGAGATGCCTGGGGTGCCGATCTGGCGCCGAAGGGCCCGATGGGCGTCGAAGACGTTCGTTTCCTGCTGGTCCATCACACGTCTTCTCCGAACAACTACCGCGGGACTCAACGCGACCTCATTCGAATCGCCTACGCATTTCATACCGGGCCGGCGAAGCGCTGGAACGACGTTGCCTACAACTTCTTCATTGGCCAAGACGGCACCGTGTGGGAAGGCCGCGCCGGGTCACTCGATGGCCCGGTCGAGGCGTCAGCTTCCGGTGGCAGCCAAGGCTTCGCTCAGCTGGTGTGCCTGCTCGGTGACTTTACTGACTTCACCCCGCCCGCTGCGATGCAAGACAGCCTCGTCCACCTCCTTGCCCACCTCGCACACCGCTACGACCTCAGTACGTGGAAGGACGCTCGGGCACAGTTCAACTCGCGCGGCTCCGACAGATGGAAAGCCGGCAGTTTCATCGAGACCCCAACGATCTCTGGCCACCGCGACATGACCTACACGGCCTGCCCCGGCGAAGCCGCATACCGCCTTCTGCCAGAGTGGCGCCGGCGCGTCCACCCACTCGTTCAGGCAGCACGCAAACAGCCAGGCCTACAGCGCGCTGAACGACTCAGCCTCGAAGCCCCTTGACCAGCCGCCAAAAAGAACATATGATCGTTCGAACCTTTTTCTACGAACACCTGTATACTTAAATATGTCATCGACCACCGAGTTGGAGTGCGACCTCAATGTTGAGGTCGACATCTCGGTCAACGACATTGTTGGCGTCCTCAACTCCCAGCATGCGGCGCTGGTTGATCGGGTTGTTGTCCTGTTGGCTGACGAGCGGTTGTGGGCTGGTGAGGGCATGACGTCGATGTCGGCGTGGGTTGCGTGGCGGGCCGGAATGTCGCC
>FLOH01000817.1_pt1 | contig 56184 bp, 50 predicted proteins | sample 756751 | NCBI WGS metagenome assembly FLOH01 (sample SAMEA4026879, study PRJEB14308) | marine metagenome | biome: coastal water; material: water | depth 74 m
ATTTGAGCGCGGGATTACCGACTATCTGATGAAACCAGTGCAATTGGCTCGACTGCGCACTTCGATTCAACGCGCTAAAAAACAATTGGGCCCAATCAAAAGGAAACAACATTCGGCAAAAATCCTGGCCGAGATTTCGGGAAAACAAGCTCTTCTCGAGTTGGACGATATTTATCAAATTCAATCAATGGGAAACTATGTTGTCCTCCATACATCTTCGGGTAGAGGAGTGGTGCGTTCCTCCTTGCGGCTGATCGTTCGCCAATTCCCAAATCATGCCCTCATTCGCTTATCCAGGGGATGCTGGGTCGCCGGCCAGCAAATCAAGGGATGGGAACGAAAAAATAGTGGCACCGTGCAGATTACCATGAGTGATGAATCTGTTTTGCCCGTATCGCGACGCCATACCGCTGAGGTCGTCCGGCTAGTAAAACACATGGCCTTGTAAGTGTGTATAGCATTGCCCAGTAATTACTTATACGAAAGTTAGGCCACTGTTGAGCGAGTTCTAACAAGGCTCTCGAAAAAAGTTGGGTGCAGAGGTGCAAATCTTGCCGATCAAGCTATGATTCAATCATGATTCATCGTTCGACACGCCTCCTTGGTTTGGCCCTTCTTTTCGGGTCCACCCTTGCTCTTCCAGCGGAGGGTATGCGGCCAGGGGCTGGCTCCCCGGCAACTGCCATTCTTGTCCAAAAACTTCTGCAGGATCACCACTTTGCCGGCAAACCGTTAACGGAAGAAAATGCGAAAGATTGGATTAAGACCTACATGGAGTCGCTTGACTACAATCACGCCTTTTTTCTGGAAAGTGACCTCATCGCTTACCAAAATACGTACGCCCCGCAACTCGCTCAACTCACCCAGCAGGGTAATACCATGCCGGCTTATGAAATATTCGCGGGTTTCAGCGACCGGGTCCGGGACCGATTAGCCACAATCAAGAAGCGGCTTTTACTGCCATTCGATTTCTCTTCCGACCAAAGTTACGAGATCGACCGCACGAAGGTGGGTTGGCCCAAAGATTCGGCCGCGGCGGATGAGTTGTGGGAGCGAAGACTCAAATTTGACATGCTCCGTGAAAAACTCGCCCCCAATGCAAAAGCAACCAAAGAAAAGAAAAAGACCGACGAGGACCCCGTTACCACCGTCACCAAGCGATATGACCGACTGATCAAAAATTTGGAGGATTACGATAACGAAGAGATCCTTCAGCTCTACCTCACGGCACTCGCCAGTCTGTACGATCCGCACTCCACCTACATGAGCGCGGACACCCTGGCCGACTTCTCCATCGGCATTAAGCTAGCGCTCTGTGGCATTGGGGCAGTTCTCTCCTCCGAGGATGGATACTGCGTGATTAAGGAGCTGGTGCCGGGTGGCCCGGCCGATTTAGACGGTCGGCTCAAAGTGGGCGATAAGATCATTGGTGTGGCACAGGGCGAGAACTCATTTGATGACATCGTGGATATGAAACTGCGAAACGCGGTTAAGAAAATCCGTGGCCCGAAGAACACCTTAGTCCGGTTACAAGTCATACCAGCCGGTAGCAATGCTGGAGAGCAGAGGGTAATTCAAATTACAAGGGACGAGGTGAAGTTGGCCGCCCAGCAAGCCACCGCCAACGTGTATGACATTCCCAAACCCCACCTCTCGTCGCAAACCACGATCGCGCCAATCGAAAGAAACCCCAGCTCGGCTCAACGTTCCGAGCCTTGGTGGGGCAAGGTTTTGGGTTCCATTCAAAATAAAGAAGCGAAAGAGTCTTCGCCCGCCACTCCCCTCGCCACCCAGATCCCGCCGGCCAACCCAGACTCCTGGAGAATTGGGGTGATCGACTTGCCTAGCTTTTACGGTGAAGTCGGTGGCACAGCGGCAGCCTTGAGCGGGAATGGCGCCAAGCCTCGCTCCACCTCCAAGGATGTGGAGGTTCTTTTAAAAAAGCTGAATCAGGCGAACGTCGACGGCGTAATTCTGGATCTGCGCAAAAATGGGGGTGGTCTTCTGGATGAAGCGGTCACCTTGACGGGGCTCTTCATTGATCAAGGGCCGGTGGTGCAGGTACGGGATAACAAAGGCACAGTCATTCAAAGAACCGATGACGTTCCAGGTTCTCTTTACCAAGGCCCCCTTCTGGTCCTGACCGGCCGGAGAAGTGCCTCGGCCTCTGAAATCGCCGCTGGTGCACTTCAAAATTATGGCCGGGCCCTTGTGGTCGGAGAGAAAAGCACCCACGGCAAAGGGACCGCGCAAGCGGTTGTCGAGCTCGGACGTTTCCTCAAGCAAGGAAATGAAAAAGCACAACCTCAGGCGGGGGCGGTGAAGCTGACCATCCAGAAGTTTTATCTACCGAATGGACACTCCACCCAAAACCGGGGAGTCATTCCTGATATCTCAATTCCCTCCCCTCTCGACTTTATGAAGATTGGCGAAGCGGACTTACCGAATGCCCTGCCCTGGGACGAGATTGGACCGAGCCGATTTATGAAAAATAAAATGGACCCAACTCTGAAAAGTATTTTGGAGGAAAAATCGAAAGAGCGAATTGCCTCCGATCGTGATATGGATTTTTTAAAAGCGGACATCGAAAAAGTCCGTTCCCGCATTGAATCGGGCAAAATCTCGCTGAACGAGGCCAGTCGTCTTGCGGAAAAGAAAGCTGAAGATGAGCGAAATGATCAAAGAAAGAAGATTGAAGAACGGCTGCAAAAACTGTCGGAGCCGAAAGCGCGCCTCGTTATCGACGACAAAAAAGGTGTAATACTTTCCGACAAAGATCCCAAAAAGAAGAAACCCACACTCCAAGAGTCAGCCGACGGTGATACTGAGGGAATCACCGACGCAGTTGACCTCGCGGAGGCCTACGAGCTTGGCGAGTCGCTCAATATCATGAGGGATTGGCTTAACTTTCAATCGACCCACCAAAAGGTCACCATCGCGAAGGATCGCGACACCACCACGACCACCATCAAATAACCATGGCCCGAACTGCTTCAACCCAAAGATTGATTTTAGGTGGTCCTACCCCTGATTTTTCCCTGCCTGACGCGACTGGCAAAACGTGGTCCAAGCCAGATTGCGCTGGGGGAAAACCGATGGTGATCGTATTTGCCTGCAATCACTGTCCCTACGTAGTGCATATTCGGGATTCACTGGGCCGGCTCGCATCGGAGTACCTTGCGAAAGGAATTTCCTTTGTGGCGATTAACTCGAACGATTTTGCCCAGTACCCAGAAGACGCACCCGGAAAAATGCCTGCCTTTGCTCAAGCGGGTGGCTGGACCTTTCCCTACCTCATCGACGCCTCCCAAGCCGTGGCCCATGCTTGGCATGCTGCCTGCACCCCTGATATTTTCGTCATCAGTCAGGACGGGAAACTGGTCTACGCAGGACAGTTTGACTCTACTCGCCCCAAAAGCGACACGGTGGCAACCGGCGACGATTTGCGAGCCGTCCTCCAGGCAATCGTCTCTCACCAACCCATTCCTACCCCCCAAATCCCGAGTCTCGGTTGCAACATTAAGTGGAAGCCCGGCAACGAGCCGAAGCAGTAGATCCGAACCTCAGACAAGGCTAAGGCCTGCTATCTCAAGTGAGCGGGTAGTAAAATCAGGAAAGTTTGGGCCACGAGGAAGCTGGTGATGTAAAAAAAAGCCGCCTCTTCCCATGGCATCACCCCACCAATCTTCCAACCCGTGATCTGTTTCTCATCGAAAAACCAAATCCCTTTTCCAATCGCATACCAATCGGCTAGGCAAAGATAGGTGCCTACGGCCAAAGTTGGCACTAAAACGTGCCAAGAGTACGCCCAAAGCATCGGTCCCGCTACGATCCACTGAATGAGGATGACAGGTAGAAACCAGAAAAAAAGATGCCAAGAGTAGTGAATGCGGCGCTCCCGATTCGGCCACTCTTTCAGCAGCACCCCAACAGCGATCCAAGCCACCAAAAGAATACCCAGCTGTCGTAAAACCTCAGGTTCCCCGATCCACCGAGGCATGGGGGCCGCTGGGGGTGGCTCAACCCAACCCAAAAAAGCCCAGCTCAACATCATGACCTGCATGGACTGAATAATGAAAAAGGCGTACTCCTCCACCGGTAGCTTGCCAATTCGAAATCGAATCCTTTCCGATGGAAAATCCCAGATTCCCTGAGCCACCGCCCAGTTGTCCCAAGGAGAGGTAAACGCAACCACGATTCCTAAAATCGCAACCATCGCGGCGATGACCTCCCCTGGCCAAAACCCTTTACCCGAAAGAAAGAATAGGATCAGAAGGAGAGGAAGATTAAAGGCTAGATGGAATCCACTATAACTCATACGTCACCTATCGGTTTCCACTCTCTGCTCCCCTTGTGCAAGCCTGATGTTTTCTCCGCCCAAGCTTTTGGGGTAGAAGAGAGGGGTGAAAGCACTTGTGATCGCGGGTCCAACCAGCACCCCACTCGATCAGGCTCGCTCTATCTTGAATCACTCCACGGGGCAAACCGGTGTTCTCGTTACCGATCAGCTTCAATCCTCAGGTTTTAGCACCGAGCTTTGGCTTGGTCAGGGGGCCAACTACCCCCTTCCCCCTCATCTATCCTTTAAGCATCGCTTTTTCACGCTCGCCGATCTAATCGGATTGATCGGCCAGACTGACCTCACTCATTTCCACGCAATTCTTCTCCCTGCCGCCCTTCCCGATTACGAATTTGATCAAGCCACCGACGCAAATCATCAACCCTTGGAATCGAGGAAATGGCCCGGCTCCTTACCCTCCATTCATATTCAGCTACGTCCTTGCTCCAGGATTCTCCCCCTTCTTCGCCAAAAGGCACCTCAGGCCAAGATCGTGGGATGGAAGTGGGAGGCTTCCCGCACCCCCCAAGAGGCACTCCAGGCCGTCCGGCAGCAGATCGCACATTCCAAAACATGCGCCTGTGTCTTAAATGGCCCAGCCTACGGAGCCGGATTTCAACTCATTCCCGCAACCGGCGAAGCAAACCACTGTCACAACGCCCAAGAGTTAGGCGTGGCACTAGCCAAGCTCCTCAGATCCTAGAAGGGCCTACAAAACGTAGAGAATGGAATAAAGAAAGACCCAAATGACATCGACGAAGTGCCAGTAGTAACCGGTGAGCTCCTCAAAGGTGTGGGAGGGATTTGACGTTTGACCCGAAAAAAGTTTCATTTGCCGCAATCCCGCTCGTCCTACCGCCAGCAGAATTCCCAGTAACCCTAAAAACACGTGCAGTCCATGAAAACCCGTCATCGTAAAGAAGCAGGAACCGTAAATGCCATACGTATTGAACCACATGCCCTCATGCTTGAGGTGTATCCACTCCCAAGCTTGCACCCCTAAGAAAATAGTCCCAAAAAGTGCGGTCAGGCCATACCCAATCAAGCCGCTCCCCCCTTTTCGCATGCGCGCTTCACCCCAGTGGTAAGTTGCGCTACTGGCTAGCAAAATCACCGTATTGGCAATCATAACCCAGTTTAAAAAGGTCGGGGGCAGTTGAACCCCAATTTCAGGGGCACCTGGGGGAGGCCAAGTTCCTGGACCCTGGGCGATCCGCAACACGATATAACCACCAATTAAACCAGCAAAAAGCATGGCCTCTGAAGCTAGAAAAACTAACATGCCAAACTTAGGCAGGGTAAATCGAGGGCCTGCGGATGGGGTTGGATACGATTGGGAGGCAGGCAGTGTCGTGGTGCTCATAGCAAAAACGATTTAGGGTCGAATGGGATCTTTGGCGATGATGAAATAAATCCAAAATCCAGTCATCAGCAAGCAGGATACGATGAGAATAAAGAGAACCCGAAGATTCGATTTGGTCAGTGGTGTCATGGTTAGCGAAAGTCCGACACCAGTAAGATCAGCAGGAAAGGGAGGTAAAGAATCGAGCTTAAAAACAGATTTCGCGCCGACGGCATGCTGGGTGCATACGCGAAGAGAGCAGCAAAGAAAGTATATCCCAATCCCAAAAGAATCGCTCCCGCTCCATAGAACCAGCCTGCTGCCTCAAAGTAGACCGGCGTCAACGAAACCGGCAGCAAAACAACACAGTAAAGCACCGAAACCAGACCAGTGACTCGCCCGCTCTCGTCAAAACAGGGCAACATCCGAAAGCCAGCTCTGCGGTAATCTTCCCGATATCGCCAGGCAATCGCCATGAAATGAGGAATCTGCCACAAGAAGAGAATGGAAAAGAGCGCCCATCCCTCAAACTCAATTCTTCCTCGACCCGCACTGAAACCAATCAAAGGAGGAATCGCCCCAGGAATCGCCCCAACGAATGTGTTGAAAGAGGTCCATCTTTTCATCGGCGTGTAGACAAATAGATAAAGCGCCAAGGTGGCTGCCGCCAAAAAGGCGGCCGGGGCGTGCACCCCAAAATAGAGTGTGCCCAAACCCAATCCGGCCATTCCTGCTCCCCCAATCAGGGCCTCATCGGGACTAATACGCCCTGCCGGCAAAGGACGATCGGCGGTACGCCGCATTTTGCCATCGAGATCCCTTTCCAGCCACTCATTCAGTGTTGCGCCCGCTGCCGCCACTAAGGAGGTTCCAAGTAGGGTAAAGAGGGTTCGCCAAGGCTCCAGATGGCCCGCTGCGCCGCAGTACAGCCCGACGAGTGTCGTCAAAAGAACCAGCAGGCTCAGTCGTGCTTTGGCCAGCTCCGACCAATCTTGCAACCAGGCACGAAATCCTATCCACGATTCCCGCCCAGCCGTTATTGAGGGAGGGGTTGAATTCAACGTACAACCTCACTTCTTTCGCTACGACGGCTAGTGGAAAGAGACATCGCCCTCTTGGGTAAATCTTGGGTGGTTCTCCATGACGACAGACCTAACAGCCAGCCGGTTAGCGTCAGAGCGGCTCCAATCAAAACATGTGCGGTCGCGATTTCGGGCAAGCGACCAGTCCAAAGAATGCAAACACCCAGAATCACCTGACAAAGTGCTAGGAAAACCCAAAGCACCACCCCTCGCCTCCACCAAGAGGGCGTGGTCGTAGCACGAACGCTCCAGATTGCCCCCAAGAATATTCCTACCGCCGCGAGGATTCCTAATGTCCGATGAATGACTTGGCAAAGGATGAGGTGGGCGGAGGTTTGGGGCCAACCCAATTGAGTCCCACGATACTCATTGATTTTCCCCAGGACATCGGTTTGCCAAAATGCCGGCATCCACTCTCCGTAGACTTTTGGGAAATCAGGAATCGACAAAAATCCAGGCCCCTCATGTCGCATCAATGCGCCTAGGATCGTTTGGCTAAACACAAGCGCCGTCATCGCCCAGACCATCCGCGTTCGGCTTTGGGCCATATCATCCCCTGTTCCAGGAGTAACCCAGAAACGGGATAGAACGAGCGCTAGGCTGCCAGCGACCAGCAAGTAGCCTTGCGCCAAGCAACCGTGGCAAAGACCCAGAATCCAGGAGGCTTGAATCACTCTTTGTCCACCCAGCAGCCCTTGAACCACCACCAAAATTGACGCAGCGATCGCCAACCTCCTTGCCCACCCTTTCGGTTGGGTCATAAAAACCGCTGCGGTGACCGCCAAAGTGATCAGCCCAACACCCGATGCGACGAGCCGATGGGAGTGCTCAAGAAAGATTCCCACGGATCGAGTCATGGCGGACCAGGGGTAGAAAAACATGTTTTGCCCGAAGGTGGCGGGCCAATCGGGCACGGCCATCCCCGCCACTTTCGTCGTGACCTGCCCGCCCAACGTGATCAGAAAAAGGATCGCCCCGACAAGGAAGCAAGCAGCACGGTAGGGCGCCCGGGACAGTGCGGAGTTCTGCATTAGCCAACCAGCGCCGCCACCTGCGGCTTCGCCGCAGGTGCGTCAGGTGCATCGGGCTCGTTTTGCATGATGTAATCTCGCGGGTGACCTGGGACGCTGTAATCGTACGCACCCCGATAGACCGTCGGAGTCACCGCAAAATTGCCGTGTCCGGGAGGCGAAGCCACGGTCCACTCCAGCGTGGTGGCATGCCATGGATTTTTTCCAGCTGGCCTGCCATTTTTCAGACTTCGGAAAAAGTTCCAAAAGAAGATGAGCTGAGTGAACCCGAGTCCGATGGCCGCGAAAGTGATAAATTGGTTGATGGGTTGAAGGCTGCGGAGGTGCTCATAGGCCGTCGGATCGGCGATCCGGCGCATCATTCCACCAAGCCCGACATTGTGCATCGGGAAAAAGCACAAATTAAAGAAAACAAAAGTAAGGGCGAAATGAATCTTTCCAAGTGTCTCGTCCAGCATTCGGCCAAACATCTTGGGATACCAAGTGTAGATTGAGGCGAAGACGGCAAAAATACTTCCCCCGAATAGCACATAGTGAAAGTGCGCCACAATGAAGTAGGTGTGATGAACAAAAATATTCACTGGGGTGGAAGCCATAAAGATCCCCGAAAAGCCGCCAATGACAAACATGGCGACAAAGGCCAAAGCGTTCAGCATCGCAGTCGTGAAGTGAATCGAACCGCCCCAAAGGGTGCCCAACCAGTTAAACGTTTTAATGGCGGAAGGAACTGCAATCACCATGGTGGAGACGCCGAAGGCCGCCGAAAGGACGAGATTCATGCCCGAGACAAACATATGATGTCCCCAAACGATAAATCCGAGCAAACCAATCGCAATCATGGCAAAAACCATCGCCTTATATCCGAATACTGGTTTTCGACTGAAAATGCTCAAAACATCGCTGGCCATGCCCATGGCCGGCAAAATCATGATGTAGACTTCGGGATGACCGAAGAACCAAAACAAGTGCTGCCATAATAGAGGCTGCCCACCTTGCGCGGGATTAAAGAACGAAGTCCCGAAATTTAGATCTAAAATGAGCATCGCGCCTGCCGCGGAAAGCACGGGCACGGCCAAAAGAAGTAGAAATGCAGTGATGAAAAGCGCCCAAACGGTCAGCGGAAGCCGAAAGAAACCCATCCCAGGTGCCCGCATATTCACGATGGTCGTGATGTAGTTAAAAGCGCCCATGATCGATGCCAGCCCATTCACAAAAATGCCTACCGCCCACAAGGTCTGCCCCATCTTTGTCCCGTTGTAAGCCGCGACGGTGCTCAGGGGAGCGTAGGCAGTCCAACCCCCTGCCGCCGCCCCGCCCGCCACAAAAAAGCCCGATAACATGATCACCCCTGAAGCCACATAAAACCAGTAGGAGAGCTCATTGATCAGCGGAAATGCCATATCCCCCGTTCCAATCTTGAGGGGGATCAGGTAGTTGCCGAACGCCCCAATCAGCAGGGGCATGACGACCAAGAAAACCATGACGGTGGCGTGCATGGTAAAGAGGGCATTATAAAACTGGGGATTGATGAACGGCAGCGAGATCGGATTTCCCACATCCCCACTCGCCATTATTTGAGTCGAGGGATAGGCCAACTGCCACCTCATCAGTAGAGCCATCCCACCCCCAATCAAAAGAAACGCTAAGGAGGTAAAGAGATATTGAATGCCAATAATTTTATGGTCGAGGGACCAGATATACTTTCTCCATCCCGACGGCTCCTCGTGGGTGCGGACATGAGTTTCGTGGGCATGGGTGGCAGCTAACGTGCTCATTTTCTTTTCTCCTATCGTTCAGCCACCGTCACCGGAGCTGTTGTTTTGGTTTCTTGCACCGAGACTTTTGTTGGGGCCTTACCCTTGGCCCAGGTTTCATATTCGGCCAATGGAACGACCGAAAGTTTGCCAAACATTTTATAGTGCCCCTGCCCGCAAAGTTGATTGCAGGCCAACTGAAAGTTTCCCGTGGCCTCTGCCTTGAGCCAGACAAAATCATAGACTCTCCCAGGTACCATATCTTGGTAGAGGCGGAATTCGGGGACATAAAAAGCGTGGATCACATCCTTGGAACCTAAATACAGCCGAATGGGCCGATCCACGGGAAAGACAACTTCATTGTAAGTCGTGAAATCATCTGCCCCCGCCGGGTCGGCGGGGTCAACGCCGAAAGGGTTTTCTTTGCCCACTTTCGAAGCAACCATCGTCGCTAATTTGCCGTCGGGCCCGGGATAACGAACATTCCATCCAAACTGCTCCCCCACCACCGCCACGGGGATGGCATCGGCTGGGGGCTGGCGGAGACGCATCTGGGTCCACTGCTCGTTTCCGTAAATCGCCAGGGCTAGGAAGATAAACACCGGAATCGTCGTCCACACGACTTCGAGTGTGTTATTGCCGTGACTATGAATAGCGGGAACTCCCGGACGGGCACGGTATTTGACCAAGAAGTAGATCATGACCGAGAAAACGGCCACCGAGGTCACGCCCGTTAACCCCAAGATCACGTAAAAGATAAAGTCGATCTCGTGCCCAAACATATTCACGTTTCTGGGCAGCCACCAGACGCTCGTCTCGCGGATCTCGGCCTGGAGTGCCTGATGGACAAATACCAGAGGCAGCAGGACGGCCCAGAACCTAGTGCGGGTGAAAAATCTCATGAGGGTCATTCTCCAATGGTTTTGACACATTTCAACTCCTACCCCTATTTTCTTGTCGCCGGACCCCAAGGTCGCTCGCGGAACCAAAAAATCAGAGGGAAAAGGGCTGTAAATAAAACTTATAGTGAATCGGATAAGGTTAATACTTCTAATGCTTCCTTGATGAAGCCAAAATTCCCGCCATTTTTCTATTCGTGGTACCGATGACCCTATTTTTGCTGTCTTTGAACTAAACACCCCATGGCCAACATTTTCCCCCGTTTTAGCAACTGGCTACCGATTAAAATTCTCGTATGCCTTACGATCATTGCTGCCAGCGTTGTCTCGGGCATGGCGTATTATTTTACCCCGAAATACACCCGAGTGGGATATCAACCGACCCAACCCGTGGCCTTTGATCACTCCCTTCACGTGAATCAGTTGGGCATGGATTGTCGCTACTGCCACACGGGGGTAGAAAAATCTTCCCATTCCAACGTCCCGGGAACCCAAACCTGCATGAACTGTCACACCCAGATCAAAGCCCAAAGCCCCAAACTCGCTGCCGTCCGCGAATCGTGGAAATCAGGCAACCCCGTTCCTTGGGTGCGAATTCACAAAGCGCCCGATTACGTTTACTTCAACCATGCCGTTCACGTGAATCGCGGGGTCAGCTGCGTCGCCTGTCACGGACATGTGAACCACATGGAAGTGGTCTACCACGCCAAACCGCACAGTATGGGATGGTGTCTCGAATGCCATCGTGCCCCCGAGAACCACCTTCGCCCTCTCGACCAAGTCACCAATCTTGACTGGGAACCACCCGCCGGCACCACCCAACGCGAGATCGGCGAAAAATTCGTCAAGGAGTGGAATGTGAAACCACCTGTCAGCTGTAGCGGGTGTCACCGCTAACATTATGAAACGCACTCTTCACCATCCCGATCCCAAGCCCCACGGTCGTACCTACTGGCGTAGTTTAGGTGAATACGCCAAGACCCCCGATTTTGAGGAGTGGCTGCACCGCGAATTCCCCGCCGGAGCCGCCGAGTGGGATCAGGATCCCCTCTCCCGTCGAAACTTTCTTCGCTTGATGGGCGCATCCCTCGCTTTGGCCGGTCTTAGTCTGTCCGGTTGTCGCCGACCCGAGGCCCACCTCGTTCCCTTTACCCAATCGCCCGAATGGGTTGTGCCTGGCAAAAAACTTTCCTTTGCCACTGCACAACCTCGCCGTCGCGGTGCTTTGCCTCTGCTCGCGACCACGTTTGATGGTCGTCCCATCAAGATGGAGGGAAATCCTCTCCACCCGATGAGCCAAGGGGCGAGCGACAACTTTGCCCAAGCCTCCGTCTTAGACCTTTACGACCCGGCCCGCCGCCAACACCTGACCCGAGGTGGAAAAAAAGTTCAGCCCGCCGATTGGGATGCCGAAATTTTGCGTATCCAAGACGAGGCAAAATCCACCGCGGGCGCCTCCTTGGCCATTTTAGCCGACGAACCCCTCTCCCCCACCCGAGAACGCCTCCGATCGGAGCTCCTGCGCCAATACCCACAAGCCACTTGGGCCACCTATGAGCCACTCGCCCCAGGCCGCGACCTTGAAGCATCCTCTTTGGTTTTTGGAGATAACAGTGAGTTTCGTCCCAACCTCTCCGCCGCCTCGAGAATTCTCTCCGTCGATTGTGATTTTCTTGGATCCGAGGAGGGCGACCTCGCCGACACGCGCGGATTTTCTTCAGGTCGCCGAACCCGTAAACCGGGCGACTCCACCAACCGCCTCTACGTGGTCGAGCCTCGCTTCTCCCTCACCGGCACGATGGCCGACCATCGCTTGCGTCTGCGCTCATCGGCTGCCGGCGCATTTCTTCTGGAACTCGCCCGCCAAATTCGTGCGGCCAAACCCAGCGCCGAGCTCAACTCCCTCCTGAGCCAATCGCCCGACCTCGCTCTGCCCGAGGGCGTCGACCCCGCCTGGATTCGGGAGTGTGCCGCGGATCTCGTGGCCCATGGAAAAAAATCTCTCATTCTTACAGGCCGTCGCCTCCCCACACCCCTCCAAGCACTGGTTCTTTCGTTGAATAGTGCGCTTGGCTCAATTGGCACAACCCTTCTGGTTCAACCACGCCGCTCTACCGCGAGCAGCAACCTAAATAGCCTAGCGGAGAAAATCCGGACCGGATCAATTCAAACCTTGCTGATTTTAGGCGGGGACCCCGTCTATAACGCCCCTGCCGATCTGAATTGGCCTGCCCTGCAAGCATCCGTCCCGAACACTCTTCACTTGTCCTCAATTCCGAATGCGACCTCCCAAGCCGCCAACTGGTCCATTCCCGGAACCCACTACCTCGAATCATGGGGAGATGCTCTGGCGGCAGATGGTTCCTATCTCTGTATTCAACCCATGATTCAACCGCTCTGGGCAGGAGAGAGTCAGATCGATCTTCTCTCCCGACTCTTGGGTCAACCCAAACCCATCGGACCCGCCCTCATTCGTGAAACGTTCGCCCAACGCACCGCCCTGTCGGGCGACAAGCTTGACCAAGGGTGGAACGATTTTGTTCGGGAAGGTTTTGCCCCTCACACGCCTCCCACGACTTTCACCAAAACCGGAAACATGAGTGCCGTGGCCAGTCTCCTTTCCCAAATCACAAGCTCTCCGATCGAAGAATCAACCTCGCTCGAAGCCATCTTTATGCAGTCGCCCGCGGTGGACGATGGTCGCTACGCCAACAATGGATGGATGCAGGAGTGGCCCGATCCCATGACCAAATTGACTTGGGACAACGCGATTTTGATCTCATCGGAGACGGCCAAATCCCTGGGCTTAAAAAACGACATCATCAAGGGGATCCTCGTGGCCGATGTGGTCCAAGCCACTTTGGCCGGCCGCACCGTGGAGGCCCCGATTGTCATCGCGCCTGGGCACGCCAACTTCACCGTCAGCCTTCCCTTAGGATATGGACAAGATGCTCTGGGACCCGTGGCCCAAGGGGCGGGATTTGATGCTTATCGTCTCCGCACATCCGCGAACGACTACCAAGCCTTGGGCCTTGAGCTAAAACGGACAGGTCGCACGAGGGAACTGGCCGTTACCCAAGAACACCAAGTCATGGAAGGTCGGGATCTAGTTCGCGAGGCTTCGGTTCCAGAATTCGAAAAAAATCCTGCCTGGGTCAAAACCGTTGGGATGGATGCGCACATCCCTAAAAATCAATCCTTCTATCCAAACCCCAAGATGGATGGGATGCATCAGTGGGCCATGGTGGTGGATCTCTCCACTTGCACAGGTTGCAACGCTTGTGTCACCGCCTGCACGGCGGAAAATAATATCCCGGTCGTGGGCAAGGATCAGGTCCTAAAAGGGCGCGAAATGCACTGGATCCGGGTGGATCGATATTTCACGGGCGAACCCGAAACCCCCGAGTCTGTTTCCCAACCAATCGCTTGCATGCAGTGCGAGAATGCCCCCTGCGAAACGGTCTGCCCCGTCAACGCCACCGTGCACAACGACGAGGGTCTGAACGTCATGGCTTACAATCGGTGCATTGGCACCCGGTACTGCGCCAACAACTGTCCGTACAAAGTCCGACGCTTTAACTTTTTCGACTACAACCAACGCGCTATCGACAAACTGTATTGGGGACCTTTGGCGCCCAAGGGCACGGAGGAGACGATCAAACTCCAGAAGAACCCCAACGTCACGGTCCGAATGCGCGGGGTCATGGAAAAGTGTACCTTCTGCGTGCAAAGGATCGAGGACGCCAAGATTGCGGCCCGCGTCCGTGCTCGGGACTCGGACGATCTCAAGATTCCTCGGGGCACCCTCAAAACCGCTTGCCAGCAAGCTTGCCCCGCGGAGGCGATCGTCTTTGGCGATCTCCTGGACGAGTCATCCGAAGTCAGTCAACAACGTGCCCTTCCCCAAAACTACTCTCTTCTGGAATACCTGAATGTGCGGCCCCGCCTCACCTACCTTGGGAGAATTCGGAATCCGAACCCTGCCATTCCGGGCGCTCGAACCAGTTATGTCACTTCTCACGGTCACGAGGAGTCTCACTCGGAAAACCACTCTGACCCGAAAAGCACCACCTCCCCAAAGAGCTCAGGAGGCCATCCATGAGAGCCGATAACGCCTCCGCTCAAGCCGCCTTCGCCAAGGCGGCCGATTATCTCGAAAGGCAACCTCTTGTCTCGAATCATCGTCCCCTTTCGTGGATCACCCAACACGTCTGCCAAATCGTGGAGGAGCGTGCGCCGAAGTGGTGGTGGATTCTCACGATCGTCTTTGGCGGTATGGCCGCACTGACTCCAGCCATGCTCACCTATCTCGTCTCAACCGGCGTTGGGGTTTGGGGGCTGAATGTTCCCGTTTGCTGGGCGTGGGATATCACCAACTTCGTTTTCTGGATCGGCATCGGTCACGCCGGAACTCTCATTTCCGCCATTCTCTTTTTAACTCGGCAAAAGTGGCGTACTTCGATTAATCGGTCGGCTGAGGCGATGACTATTTTTGCCGTGATCTGTGCTGGAATCTTTCCCGCCTTCCACGTCGGCCGCGTCTGGATGGCCTGGTTCCTTGCCCCGATTCCCAATGCAAATGCCATCTGGCAAAATTTCCGTAGCCCCCTTCTTTGGGACGTCTTTGCCGTCTCGACCTATTTTACCGTCTCACTCATTTTCTGGTATCTCGGGCTCATCCCTGACCTCGCCTCTCTCCGCGATCGGGCCACTACCCGACTTCGTCAAATGGTCTATGGCTTGTTGGCCCTGGGCTGGAGAGGCTCGAATCGTCACTGGACCCATTACGAAAAGGCTTACTTGATTCTTGCCGGAATCTCGACGCCCCTTGTTCTCTCGGTGCACAGCGTTGTCTCGTTCGATTTTGCGACCTCGATTGTCCCGGGTTGGCACACCACTATCTTCCCTCCCTACTTTGTTGCCGGCGCCATCTTCGGTGGATTTGCCATGGTGCTCACCCTGCTCATCCCATTCCGCGAGACTTATAAACTCCACGATCTCGTGACCGATAAGCACATCGATAATATGTGCAAAATCATTCTCCTGACGGGTTCGCTCGTCGGATACGCCTACTCGATGGAGTTCTTCATCGCTTGGTACAGCGGAAACCCGTTTGAAATCTACGCCTTCACCAACCGCGCCTTTGGTCCGTACTGGTGGGCCTACTGGGCCATGATCACCTGCAACGTCGCTGCACCCCAGCTGTTCTGGTTTAAGTACTGTCGCCAAAATCCATGGGTTGTTTTAGCTATCGTGATGTTCCCAAATACCGGAATGTGGTTTGAGCGTTTCGTCATCATCGTTACCTCCATTCATCGTGACTTTCTTCCCTCCTCTTGGGGCTACTTCTCACCCACTTGGGTCGATATCACCCTCTTTATCGGAACGATTGGTCTCTTTGTATTTCTCTTTCTTCTTTTTGTCCGCTTCCTGCCCATCATCAATATGTTCGAGGTGAAGGGCATCACTCCACAGGCCGACCCACACGATCCAATTCATCACGCGGAAGAGAAGCAGCCCGTTCTTGCCTCATCCAGAGAGGTTCACGCGTGAGCCGCTCTTCCTCATCTCTATTTGGATTGGGAGCTGAGTTTTCCTCCGCCAGCGCTCTGCTCGGGGCGGCCGAGAAAATCCATGCGAAAGGATTCCGCAAGTGGGACGTGTACTCTCCCTTCCCCATTCACGGCATGGACCACGCCATGGGATTTAAACGTTCCCGAGTCTCCCTCTTCTCTCTCATCGGGGGTTGTATCGGTCTCACCACCGCTTTTTTCCTGATCTACTACACCTCCGCCATCAACTACCCTTTGATCACCCAAGGCAAACCCTACTTTTCCCTTGAGGCATCCTTTCCCATCTTCTTTGAGCTCACAATTCTCATCACTGCTTTTGGCACGATCTTAGGCCTACTTTTACTGACCCTTCTGCCGCGCCTCCACCATCCCGTCTTTAATTGGGATCGATTCCAACGCGCCACCGACGATGGATTCTTCCTCGTTCTAGAGGCGCAAGACCCACAGTTCCATTCCGAATCCTCCCACAAACTTCTCGAAGGAATCGGGGGAATGCATATCACCGAAATCTTTCAAGATCCGGAGGAGAGTCCCCACCCCGTTCGGGCGGAGGTTTCGACATGAGAGGTTTCATTCGTATCTTCTTGGCCATCTTTGGTGCCCTCGTCCTGGCGGTCGTTGCCATCGCCGGATTTCGAGGGGACTACACGCAACGTACCCCGATCGAAATCTTTCCTGACATGGACAGACAGCCAAAGTACAAATCCCAAACCCCTTCTTCCTTTTTTACCGAAGGCAGAGTGGATCGGATTCCTCCTTACGGCACTGTTCCCTTTCACGTGACGACGGACCAACCCTACCGTCTGACGGGAAAGATGGCCAATATGTGGGGTACGGGGATCCCCGTCACCGTTGACCAAAAACTGCTCGCACGAGGTCAGGAACGGTATCAGATCAATTGCCAAGTTTGTCACGGCACAACGGGTGCTGGTAATGGCATTACTTCTCAATACGGGCTAGTCGGTGCCGCCAGTTATCATCAGGATAAGTATCGGGAAATGGCCGACGGTGAAATTTTCAATACCATTACCCACGGCAAAGGTCAGATGGGCCCCTACCACCATATCGAGGTCAACGATCGCTGGGCGATTGTGGCCTACATTCGCGCCCTGCAACTGGCGCAAAATGCCCCCGCAAACCTCCTGCCCGCCGAGGTAGTCAAATCTGGCAAATAATAAGATGAATCCCTCTCCCACACCTTTACCATCTGCGGAAAAACTTCGCCTCGAGAGTCTTGGCTCACTCCCTTTACTTTTTCCTACGGTTGGCATTCTGGGCCTTGTTTCCGCCTTTGCCTGGGGACTCGCGAGCAACCCCATGCAGTTGGCTTTCTCTTACCTTTTCGCATTTACGGTCGGCTTCACCATCTGTGCGGGCGCCCTCTTTTGGACCCTCCTGCACCACGCCCTCGATGCCGACTGGTCGGTTTTAATGCGACGCATTCTGGAATCAATTGCCTCCTGCTTCCCCGTCCTGCTCCTGTTATTTCTTCCCATTGTCTTTCTCTTTTCCAAAGAGCTTTGGCACTGGATGACCACCGATCTCTCCACCGACCCGCTCCTCGCTTGGAAAAAGCCGTTCCTGAACGAGCCTTTCTTTTACCTTCGTTGCGCTTTCTACCTGATCTTTTTCTCAACGGCCGGTCTGCTCTACCGCCACCTTTCCATGCGCCAAGACACGGATGGGGATCCTCGCATCACCCTTCGACTCCGCCATACCGCCTACGGCTTCATTCCACTCTTCGTCCTTTGCCTCACCTTTGCCGGATTCGATTGGCTGATGTCGCTCGATCATCACTGGTACTCCACCATGTGGGGCGTTTACCTCTTTGCGGGGTGCGCTCAGTCCTCGATGGCAATTTTGATTCTGATTACGAACGGCCTCGTTCGCGCCGGTCACCTCAAAGGCCTCTTTACGGTGGAACATAATCACATTATGGGAATGCTGCTTTTCGCTTTCACCACTTTTTGGGGCTACATCTCTTTCAGCCAATACTTTCTCCAGTGGTATGCCAATATTCCGGAGGAGACCTGGTTCTTCGTCTATCGCAACACGGGCACTTGGTTTTGGTTCTCCATTTTCCTGGTCGTCGGTCACTTCTTTGTCCCATTCATTCTCCTTTTAACTCAGCCAGCCAAACGCACCAGCTGGAGACTATGCGCCACTGCCGTTTGGGTAGTGGCGATGCACTGTGTGGATATCTACTGGATCATCATGCCGAATCTTCAACTCCAAGAATCGCGTCACGCGGGTCACGTGGCGGCCACCACTGGGTTTCACCCTCACCTTCTCGACCTGCTTGCTCTGATCGGAGTGTTGGGAATCTTGGGCCATACCATTCTTTGGATGTTGTCTCGGGGCTCAATCTTTCCCGCCCGTGACCCCCGCTTACGGGAAAGTTTAGCCGTCACCAACTGGCTATGAGCGAAACATCCACATCGATCAGCCAACGACGCCACCCTTACCTGCCAGGGTTATGGCTTGCGGCCGGTTTCCTTGGATTAGCCAGTCTGGCTTTTCTGCTTCGTCCATTGGGGGTGACCTCAGACACAGTGACCGACTCTGCCGCCAAGGTGCGCTTGGAAAAAATCGCAAAACTCCGGACGGAGCAGGACAAACTAGCCGATTCCTTCGGCTGGGTTGATAAAGCCAAGGGGATCGGGCACATCCCGATTGCCCAAGCCATGGATCTAGTCATTCCCCAACTACGTACTGCTCAGCCCCGCCCCGCCTATCCCATTACCACCATCCAACTCTCTGCCATCACCGCCGCCGGTGCCCCCCTCTACCCCGAGCTCCCACCAGTCGACCCCAATGCAATCGCTGCTGCCATTCAAGCGGACGGCGGTGCCACTCCAGCACCTGCACCATTACAACCTTCGAAAAAGCCATGACCTCCTCCACTCTCTCGTTTTCCAAGGCCTCGCCCGCTACCACGATTCTTCTGGTTGGCTCAGTCTGCTGGGCCCTGGTGGGTGCGGGCCTCCAAGCTCTATCCACCCTCCAACTTTTAATTCCTTCCCTAGCTTATCTCCTGCCCATTCCTTGGATTGGGTATGGAAGACTCGCCCCACTCACAAATTTTCTCTTCACCTACGGATGGATCATGTCCGGTTTTCTTGGACTTCTACTCATTTTAGTTCCCCGTCTATCGGGCATTGCTTTTTACTATGGCCGAATCCTGACAAGTGCGGCACTTCTTTGGCAGTTCGCCGTTCTGGTTGGTCTATCCGAAATTTTGTGGAATGGATCAACCGGGTTACTCGCTCTCCCATTTTCACGATCCGTCACCATTATGTTCTTCATTTCTTTTCTTGTTCTTGGGACGGGTCTAACGCGTGGCTTGGGAAAGTCGTGGAAAAGTGGACCTCTTCTCCCACGCCTCTACCTAGTCGGTGCGCTTTTAGCTCTTCCGCTTGGACTGGGTACGGCCGAGATCCTACTTCGCGGTAGCCTCGCCCCAGGTGCCTTACAAATCATCATGCAATATGTTTGGACCTCCTTTCTAACCCACTTATGGCTGACGCCTCTGGCACTCGTGCTTCTTTTTCAACTTCTCCCTGTCCTGACCGGTAGGCCGGTCGGCGGCCTGTCCCTTGGGCTGCTTTGTTGGGGTGCCACCATGACCCTGGGGGGGTGGCTAGGGAACAGTCTGGCGAGTGATGGACCGATTCCCTCATGGCTGCAGAGCGCGGGTGTCGTCAGCACCCTTTTGCTAGGTGTGGCCGTTTGGGGCAATGGGACCCTGCTCAAGCCCCTACTGAATGGCCAGTGGGAGGAGTGCCGCCGACAAGTCGCTCTTCGCTTCCTCGCTGTCGGTGCTTGGTCCTACTTTGCCTCCTACGCTTGGCTGGTCTTCCTCGCCCTACCTGGAGTGCGCCAAACCACCACGTTCACCATGGTCGGACAGGCCACCCAATCTCTTCTGTTACTTTCATTTTATGGAAATGTTATGGTGGGCGCTCTCTATGCACTTCTTCCCGTGGCTCGTTCCATGGGATGGCCCACTCATCCGCTTCTGACCATGCACTTCTGGTTGACCAACATTGGGGCGGCTTTTGTCATTTCCTCCTACGCCCTCGCGGGACTTTTCCAAGGGCTAGCCCTCAATGATCCGGGCGTCCCGATGTCCACGATCACCAGCTTCTTGCGCCCATTTCTTTTTACGGTTTTCGTCGGTCAAATTCTTTGGTGGCTTGGTCAGCTGGCCTTTTCCACGCTTTTTTTCCCAAGTCTTCTGAAACTATTCCCTACGGTTGCGCCCATAGCCATTTTCCCCTCCGATTACGAATCGCCCAGACGTTCTCTTGGGCAAGCCCATCCTTAAGATGAAACCCACCCACGCCTTAATCACAGTTTTTCTTGCTCTTCTTTTCGCTTGGGCGGGTCAGATCGCCTTGGGCTACATCCAAGTGGGAAGATTGGAACCGATCCTCAACGAGGATACCAACTACACCGAGCCCCCGGTACCCTCTGGCTTTGCCCAAACTGGCGCCCGCGTCTTTGCCTCAGAAGGGTGTCTCGAGTGCCACTCTCTCTCCGTCCGCGGGCCAGTCGGGTCGGCCGATTTGACCCGAGGATGGGGCCCCCGCCGAACGGTGCCTCGCGACTACCTGTTTCGAGAGCCCGCTTGGGTCGGTTCATCACGTATTGGGCCCGATCTATCGAACATCGGTATTCGGATGGCCGATCCAAATCAGCTTATGCTGCATCTTTGGAATCCCCGCCTGCGTAGCCCTAAATCAAATTGCCCCCCACACCCTTGGCTTTTCGACCGTAAAGTCGCCGGCCCAAAAATTGAAAAAGATGCACTTCCGATTCCGGCAAAAGATTGGAAGCAGACCATCCCGAGCTACAAAGCCAAAGCTTTAGTGGCCTACTTGCAATCGCTCCATGCCGACTACTCTCTACCTGAGGCTCCTATTAAATGAACCCATCCGATTTACCTTCAATCTCCCAAGCCCCGGCCGAGCGCCATGCCCCGATCCCCAGTTGGCTTCTGGGTTTTGGCGTCATCCTTTCTTTTTGGGCAGGTGGCTATTTATTCTTTTACAGCGGGGGCTTCCGTGGGGACGTGTATGACGCTGGGCAAATCACATGGGGACCGGTGAGTTCTGGGCCGGTTGTCCCTCCCGACCCGAAGGTTATTGGTAAACGTCTCTACGCCGCCAACTGTGCCCAGTGCCATCAGGCGAGCGGCCTCGGGCAGGCCGGAGTGTATCCACCTCTGGCCGAATCGGAGTGGGTCATCGGCTCAAAAAGTCGTCTCATTGCTATTCTCCACCGAGGAATTGCGGGTGTGATTCATGTCAAAGGGAATGTCTACAATAACAACATGCCCGCTTGGGGGGATGGCGCCCCGATTCCATTAAAGGACGAGCAAATCGCCGCTGTACTTACTTATATCCGCAGTGATTGGGGAAACAACGCGGGGCCAATCACGGTGGAGGAAGTTGCCGCCAAGAGAAAAGAGTACGCTGCCATGACCAGCACATGGACAGAAGCAGGCCTGCTTGCTATCCCCGACGATTCCCTAACACCACCCCCCGCCCCGGCCGCCCCAACTACCAAAAAGTAGCCCGACCTTTTGACTGGGGGCTAACTTACTGGGCGTTTCGAATCAGGCTTTGGAAGTCGGGCTCAGCTTGTATCTGCTGAAATATGGGTTCCATTGCTATTTTTTCCCGCATTGGCAGGCCCCCCAGCCGTACCGCCTCTTTTACCATCCGATAAAACTCCGCCCGATTCCCGGCTGCCATATAAAACTTCGCCAGACCTAGCTTAAGATCGGCGTCGTCGGGTGACACTTTTTCAAGCTTCTTGCCATACTCTAAGGCCTCGGGGAGTCGATTCTGGATGGCAAAATAGTTCACCACGTCACGCAGGACTTCCGCATTCGTCGGAAAAAGAATCGCCCCTTGCTTCACCAGTGGATCGGCTTTAGCCAAGTTTCCCTCCTCCGAGTATTTGGCAAGGAGCTGTTGGAATAAATTCGCATCTTTGGTGGTGCCCCACTGTGTTTCCAAAGCAGTAATCTCCTTTGCCAGCGAAATCTTTCGCTCGCAATTCCCTAAAAGCATGACCAGTAATCCGTTGTTTGGATCCGCTTTCGAAGCCCGCTCTAAAATATCCCGCATCTCAGAGGCTCTATTTTGTTGAAGCAAAAGTTCGGAAAAGTTGTTTAAAGTCTCGGTATTCCCAGGCCACAACTCCAATGCTTGCCGATAGGCCTTTTCCGCCGCTTCGGGCATCTGGCGCCACTTGTAAATATTCCCTCCGGTATTTCTCAGTTTTGAGAAAGACCGCTGCGCATCAATATCATCCTCAAATCGAGGGTCGTTTTTCAAATGATCGATGTATTCACTCCAATAATCCATATCCCCCTGCACCAGCTCAGGCTTGAGAACGGGAACAGGATCTTTTTTGATTTCGTAGCACAGCCCATGGGGCACGGCGTTCGGGTAGGACCACTCCATCGGAAAGCTTTCCTCCACAAAGAAACGTCGCTGATCCTTGTTTCGCTGCCAGATCCACTCCCCCACCATGGAGTTTAAGACCGTCGGATCTGCATTGGGATCAGGGGCAGATCCATCTTTCTGCCGTCGCTCGATCGCCGCCTGATAAATCGCCATGATGTCTTCCTGCCTTGGCAGAACCAAAGGGGCCTTCGGAAAATGCTTGTCCCGACCCAAACACTTATCCACCCAACCACGGGGTGCCGGCCGCTCTGTCGAATAGTGGTTTCGAATGTACTGATTATAAAACGCATCCGCAAGGGCGTTTTGCGTAATGATATAAAGATCCCTTCGATCAAAATTGGGATCTCTTTTATACGATGGCTTTTCAAAGCTTTCGGAAAGAATCATATAGGTCGGGACAAACCTTCCCGGATCGGTTCCCCCATAAACAAAACTGTCTTTGGGAAGGTCGGCCAACATGTCTCTCCCATACATCCAGCCGAACCAGTGTTCCCTCTGGCTACAGAAGGTCAGATTTTGTCGAAAACTAAAAGCCGCAATTCCGAACGAAAGGACAGCGGCCGCGCCAATCGCCAATGGAGATCCCTTCAACCACCGCTCCACCACAAGACCTGAACCCAAACCCGCAATGAGAACGAAAAAGGCATGCGAAAAGCCTAGGTACGGCATGTAAAGTAACCACGCCGCCTCGTCCGCCCCTGCTTGATCGAACGCAGGTTGCAGAAAGCCGGCCAGCAAAAATCCAAAAGCGGCTACCTGGATCCACGACCTTGCCGGCGGCGCTAGCGCACCAAGGAAAGCCACCGCGGCCACCAGGGCTAGAACTGCAATCGGGCTAAAGTTCGAGACAATCTTCCTCCAGTATAACTGAGAGAATTTACCTAAAGTCTCCCGAAAGGATGGGGGGGGAGGTGACCCCGGTGGTGGCGTCGGTGGTGCTAAAAGCTCAGGCGGGGTCGCTCCCATCACTTTTCCAACTGTTTTGAGAAGCTGATCGGAAAGTTTTCCGGAATATTGACTCCGGTTGATCGAATAGAAAAAACCCTCCTTCGTGCTGGCAAATCCCCAATTCATCGGTGGATTCGTCTGCGAGGCCAGCGGCATGTAGGCGTAGGGCGAGAGACCAAGCAGAACACCCAGGAGCACCAAAAGCCCCGTCCTCCAATGAGTCAACTTTCGCTTCACCACCAGCCAAATCAGCACCCCGATACCAACACAATAGAGAAAACGTACGGAGGCATGCCATGTTGGCTGCTCCCCAGAAATATAGCCGAACCCCCAGTAAACTAAAGCGGCCGCACAACTCAGATAAAGCAACCCCTCGGCCAAGAAATCCCTCCTTCGTAAAACCAAGACAAGAAGAGGCAGAGGGGCCAACGCAATCATCAGATGGTGATTGCTCATCCCGAGCGCAAAAAAGAAGGCCGACCAAGCCAATCCGTTCGTCCACTGTGGTTCCCTGACCCATCGATAAAGAACCCAGATATAGAGCATCACCACCAAAACGTGGAGGCCGTACACCTCCGCAATCACCGCTTGGGACCACATCGAAACGCTGAAGGCCAAAGCCGCCCCCCAACCCACGGCGAGAATCTGTGCTACCCGATCTCTAACCCCAACCCAGCGCAAGGAATTACAAAGAATCAGTCCAACGATTCCTACGGCCAACGCGGTGGCGAATCCTGAAAAAAGATTTACCTCCCAGGCACCATTCCCAATGGGCAGAAGCCGAAAAAGATTCGCTCCAATCGTCCAAAGCGGATAGCCAGTGGGATGCGGTACGCCCACATGGACTGCCGCAGTTAAAAACTCGCCCGAATCCAGCAGACCGACATTTGGTTGCGCCGTGTAAAAGTAGACCGTTTGGGAAAGGAGCCAGGCACAGCCAGCCGCCACCCAATCGGCCCGTTCAAAAGGCCAAAACCAGCGCAACTTCTTTGGCAATACGTCGCTCATGGGAAGATTCTTTTCACGGCGAGCTGCAATACGCGGCGGGCAGCCTCCAGAGCGATCGAGGTAGACATTTTTGAACTGCCTACGCGCCTTTCCGTGAAGATGATCGGCACCTCCTGAATTAGAAAGCCACTTTGCCAGGCAAAGAAGTGAAGTTCCACCTGAAAGCCATATCCTTGCGAGGTGAAGTGGCCCCAATTCAACCCTTCGAGCACACCTCGTCGGATCGCTTTGAAACCACTCGTGGGATCAGACATCGGCAATCCCGTGAGAAATCGCGCATACCATCCTCCAAATGTGCTGATCCAAAGCCGGCTTTGCGGCCAATTCAGAATCCGTATTCCATTTAAATAGCGAGATCCCACCGCCAAATCAGCTCCCTCGCCCAACGCCGAAATCAGGCGTGGCACATCAGCTGGATCGTGAGAGAGATCCGCATCCATCTCCACCACGGCGTCATATCCCCGCTTGAGGGCCCACTGGAAACCCTCTCGATAGGCCGAACCCAAACCGGCTTTCCCAGGTCGCTCCAAGATATGGATTTTTTTACCAAAGTTAGGCGACTGTTTCACCTTGCTCGCCGTCCCATCGGGAGATGCATCATCCACTACCAGAATATCCGCCCCAGGTACTTTTTCCTGAACTTCGGCCAACACGTGCTCGATCATCTCCGCCTCATTGTAGGTTGGAAGAATAATGAGAAACTTCTGAATTTTGGAAAGAGACCCTGATCGTTTTGTTTCTCCCCTTCTACCGGCAGATTTTTCCGGCGTGGATTCGAAATCGAGTTCCTCTCCCTCCCACCACTTTTTCCAATTACTGGAAACAGGGGCAAATTGCATAGTACCTGCACCTCCTAAAGTCACTACCCAGCCTAACAAACCCAAGGACAATAAAGCTGAAACCCAAAAAGGTGGCTCGAAAGATAACCTAGCCTCCCGTGCCCCCGGAGGGACACGAAATCCCTGCAGCGCCAGGGAGATCCTGTTCATTTCGATAGGTTGACCATCGATCCTGACTTTCCAGTCTGGGTGCCAAGCCTGGGTTAAGACGACCCAGTAGGGCTCCGTGGGTAGTGAAATGGAAATCGCATGGGAGCTTTCGCGCTGATAGGAATCGCGATTGAGGATGCGAAAAGGCTCACCCTCCCGATCCCGAAATGCGTTCACTAACTCCACCTCCCCGTTCTGTGGGTTCATGATCCCAGCTAAAGCTGGGTCACTCATCTCCACTCCAGCTAACTCAACCGGCAAAAAATAGAGCCGGATCAATCCCAGATCCGCCGCCGCAAACGAAAAGCTATTTTTGGGAATCGAAACGTAGTTTCTGGCCAGAAAAGCGGGCGCAAGGCTATTGACGTTTTCTAAAATAGTGAAAAATTCATTTTCATAGACCACGGGAAACTGTTCTCGGAAGGCGGTCTGAATCTGTTCGGGGGTGTCGACATCTTTTCGATCCAGCAGAATGTAGCGCACTCCTTGCATGCTTAAGGAAATCTTCATCAAATCCGTGGACGCCCCACCCCCATCTTGCAGGGCCCGCATCCCCTTCGACATGAAGTAGGACTGGAAAGCCTCGGTCGAGAGAGGCCGCCCCGTTAGTTGGGGTAACTGCAAGTAAAAGTAGCGCCCCGAAATGGGTAAAATCGTACCTGCCTTTGGCTGGTTTTTAAGAAACTCTGCGCTCTGGCGAAATGCCTCATAAGTGCCCACTTCGAGGCGATTTTGGAAAAACTTGGTGTAGTAGGGCGCGAAATCAATCGCCGCCAGAACGAGAGCCAGCACAGGAATCCAGGGTCGACTCTTGCCTGGGCAAAGTCGGGCTACCGCTAGCCCCCCCACCGCTCCGAGGCAAAAAGATCCCCCCACTTGCCAAAATGACCAAGGAGCACGGACGGTTCCAATCAACGGAAATAGTTCAAACACCTGAAAGCCAGGAACCAACATGTAGATGGCCAGTCCGATCGCGAAAGTGGGCCAACGCCACCTTCCCTCTGGCCAGATCACCGCCAGCACGGCAATCGGACCAAGAGCGGCGATCCAAAAGAAAGGAAGAACCCAATCTTGCAGCCCTTGGGCGGATTTAAGGAATTCACCGATCCCTCCTAAACCGCTTCTTGGTCCCAAGCTAAACCAGTGAATTAGGAGAAGAAGACCGAGGAAAATTCGTATGGAGGCGTCGAGCGGCGATGGGGAGCCGCGCCGCCGCATTTCCACCGCCAGTGCAACCGCCACGACGAGAACTGCGCCAAGATAAAATCCCCCATCTTCGACGGTGAAGTTACCCGGCATGCCTTGGAGCAAGAAACCTCCACGATCAAACCAAGAGAGGGGTGCTTTGATCGAAAAGCTGGATTGCCAGCCGAGAAGCGGATCGGTGCTAAAAAGGGTCATCTGACCTGCTTCTCGAAGTCCAGGAAGCTGGGGGAGAACTCCAATCAAAAGCCAAACCCCTACCGCCGTGAGACATCCTTTGATGAGTGGCATGGTCTTCGAGCGGTACTGAAAGTGCAGCCAAATGGCTAAGCCCAGGGCGATGGGACCAAACACAGCCGCGATTTTATTAAAGGTGAGACTCATCGCGGCGGTGGATATAGCTAAGACGAAAATGCCCCGTCCCGAGCTGCGAGTGGCTATCTCCAGGAGAGCCCATCCAATGAGGGGCGGATACGGCATACAGAAAATAACAGGCATGTGCTCATTTCCGGCTAATCGCAGAGCCGCCTGCGGGCCAAGGGCGTAAAGGAAGGCCGCGATCCAACCCGCACGATCATCCCCCGTCAGCCTCTTGATGAACACGGCCATAAAAAGACCGGAGACCAAAAGGGCGGCGAAACCCATGAGTTTCCCCCCCACCACCGGATTTCCGAAGATCCCACCCAGCCACATCCAAAACATCGTGAGGGCCGTTCCCGCCAAGGGGGCGGTCGAGGCTCCTCCAAGATAGTTGGGCGACCACCACGCGAACCCCTTATTTTCCCAGATCAAATTGGCTAGATCCTTCGCCTTGGCGTAATTGGCTAAAAGCTCTTGACTGGATGGGCCTGTCGCCAGCCATCCCCAGCCGAGCACGAACGCAAGTCCTAACCCCAACCAAGCCTCAACAGGTGCAAAGGAATGTTTGGAGTCCTTGGGCATGAGGGTCTTATAGTAGTTGAACGTCTATGGCCGACAAGTGTCCGATTATCCAAAAAAAATCCCGTAAACTCTTGAATCGGCAAAAACTTCGCTGGCAAGCCCTAGCTTTAATTTTAGTTGTTTGGGGGTCTCTTTATCTTCCCAATTTGTCGAGCACCCCCCGCTGGTACGGAGACGAAACTATAACTCTTGGCTGTGGCCAAGACCTTGTGAAGGGTCTTTTTACAAATCGGGCCGTTTGGAATACGTATATTAATCCTCAATTCTGCTATCAGCCTGGGTACGTGTTTTTGGTGGGGTTAGCTAGCACCCTTTCGGATCGTGAAATTGGCTGGCCCCGTTTGCTCAATAGTTTGACTGCTTTGGGCATTGCCTGGATTTGTTTGGTCCTGCTTGGACGCCGGATCGGACTAACTCGGGCGTTGCTCATCGCTCTGCTTTTTTTAACCTACCAACAAAGCGTGATCCATTTTCGCTGGGTTTATGCCCATAACTTGACCGCTTTGGGGCTCTTTCTCTGCTTTGCCTCCCAATGCCTCAGGGGAAATGCCAGAAACAGCTGGCAAAGTGGGGCGGGGCTAGCCATCGCAGCAACGGCTCATCCACTTGCTTTGCACGGAGGCGTTGCTGCTTTTTTTAACCGATGGAACCGACCCGTGGCCTGGATTCCCACCTTTCTCCCCCCCCTAATTGTTGGCCTCGCCTGCCTCGCCCCGATCTGGTTCTGGAACTTTGAATGGTGGTGGAGTGATTTTCAAGACCTCCGACAGTTTTATACTGGATATACGCGGGAGATGGGAGCTGGTTGGCAATGGCCGGTAAACTTTTTCGACTTTTTGTCCCACGACTGGCTACATCTGCTTGGTGGAATCGCTCTTATTCCATGCTTGTTTACCTCAATCCGCCCCATCGCTGTCGCTGCTTTGATCTTAGTCGGACTTCTTACCCAAAACCGACAAAACCTGCCCGTTTTTTATTATCAAGCAGTCGTGGCCCTCCCTCTTTTGGTTGTTTGCCTAGGATGGGGTTTGGTGTGGCTACAAAGAAAGTTCTTTCGTCGCTGGCGATGGACCCGCTGGTCCCTATTTCTCTTGCCCATACTCATGCTTATGCACGTAGGGCCCAAAGTATGGTCGGGTAGTTTGGTCTCCAGAAACGACCCTTGGGTGGTTCAATCAAACCAGGATCATATTCGGGTCTCCTCTTGGCTGAATCAAAATACCCGCCTGGAGGATTTGGTCATTTGCCACTGGAACATCGGTTGGCTTCTTCAATGTCGAACAGCGGACCCCATGATGTCAGTTGCTTGGGATGGGATGACAACTTTCACGTATGAAAAAGGCTTACCTCAAGAAAGATTTCGTTATCCAGCTAACATTCGAGAAGCGAAATATTTCGTCCTTACAGATATCGATCGCATTTGGACATTAGGTCAACCCAATGTTTCTATTCTTTTCAATGAGCAGACTCTCGCGGCCTGGCACCCTGTTTTTCAAAGTGGAGGCGTATTAGTTCTGGCTCGTCCTAACTTTGCGCCTCCAGCACGATAGCCGCCTGTATCCAGAGATCTCTGGGGCCAAAATCGTATTGCAGTAAACGACAGCCTGCTGCCTCGGCGAAGCTCTCCGCCTCTTGACGAGAACGAAGGAGACTTGGCTCTGGAGGATGCAGAGGATCCAAAACCCCGACCCTCTCGCGAATCCAAGATGCCGCCCGCAAAAAATAAACGGAGGGGGCATGACGATGTGGCCAAAAAAGAATGACCTTACCACCCGGCAAGATGCTCTGTCGCATATGGATAAGAATCTTAATAATTTCCTCGCGCGAAAAGTGTTCAACCAGCCCTAGCGAGTAAATTCCCGCAAGACACTGTCCAAGGGGATTTTCAAGAATGTTATTATTTAATACCGTAGCTTGTGGATACTTCCGGGTGTAAAGATCTCTTGCCTCAGAAGAAATATCCACTCCAGTAATATTGTACACTTTCGCCACTTGCTCATCGGCCTCTCCACCCCCGCACCCCACATGATAAATTCTGGACCCAAGGGGGAAATGCAAGGTCAGAATCTTTCGTAAACGACCGACAATAAAAAGCTTTCGGTAGATGGACGCAAGCAAGGCATACCATTGTCTGCCACCCGATTGACCGGCCTTCCAGTAGTGATTCCACGCCTCGGCATCATTCCGTACAGAATTTAGCTTCGTTGGGAGCAAAAAAAGGGTGAGCAGCACCCGAACACTCCGCCAAGCTTGCCGGAGGTTGAGCTTCGATTCCCCGTAAACCCTTTTGGGCAGGCATATCGGTATCTCTGCACATAAAATCTTGCTGTTTTGCAGAACAAAAAGACTTTCGAAGAAGAAGGCGTAACCTGCGGATTGGACCCTACCCCAAAGTTCCTTGGGAATCTGGTTTAGTCGATAAATGCGAAAGGCCCCGGTGGCATCCATGGGAAGCCGAAGCAAATTCGTTGTTAGCCAGTGCCCAAGATGAGTCAGGGTTTTTCTTTTAAGATTCCATTCCGCCAAGGAGCGGGAATCAAGAAAGCGAGAACCAACACCAATGGCAAAATTCACGTCCACGGCCAATAAGCGCGGGATGTCTTCCGGTTGATGGGAAAAATCACAATCCATGGTGATTAAAGTCTCGTATTGATGATCATAGGCGTAACCAATGATGGCTTGATGCGCGGAACCTATTCCTGATGAAGATACGCGGTGCATCACCTTTACTTCTGGTTTTGCCGCGGCCAGGCGATCTAAAATCTGGCCCGTACGATCTGTGGAATTGTCATCCACAAAAAGAATGTCGAGAGGCAGGGCAAGGCTCCCAAGCCTTGCCACCATGATTTCCACGTTTTTGGCTTCGTTCAGTGTGGGAATTCCAACAAGAATTCTTTTCATGCCAACATCTGGAGATCGTTGACGAGGCGTTGAGCTAGTTGGGGCAAGTGGAGGCGTGGATGAGATCCCGTTTTTTGCAAAAGCTGAGACGAGTTCCCAATATAACGGCGGGTGGGCTTTTTTAATAGTTCGGGTTTTGATAGGACATGTTTTTTCCAATCTAAGCCAAAGCAGGCAAAGATAGCCTCCGCAAAGTGAGCGACTTTGGCCTCAAAGCCGGTTGCCACAACCAAATCTTCAGGCTTTTCAAGTTCCAAAATGTTCTGCATCGCGAGTGTATATTCTGGAGCATAACCCCAATCGCAGGTGGCCTCAGGGTCACCAACTTCTATTCGGTAGCTCGAGTTCTGGGCGGCCTGCTGCGCCGCCAAAAGAAGTTTTTTTGACAAAAAAACGGGTCCTCGAAAGACTGACTCATGAGGATAAAGGATCGCATGGGAAACATGCATTCCATGTTGTTCACGATAGAAACGCCCTGCCTGCATTCCGGCTAATTTACTGCACCCGTACGCGCAGGTGGGCTGGAACAAAGTGGACTCATCTTGAGGTATTTGCTTGGGAAGCCCGAAGACGTGAGCCGAAGAGGCGAAAAGAAGCCGCGTTTGAGGACAATATTCCTTAACTGCGTCCAAAACATTGACCCAACCCCCCAAGTGAACCTGAAAGCTTTTCATCCACTCGACGCCGTCCGAGTCCGGAGTTTGCTCACTCGAGCGGTGATGAGCGGCAAGGTAGTAGATGCGGTCAGGTAACTCTTCCCGGATGAGGTGATTGACCGAATCGACGGAAATCGGATTGGCGGGATGGGTTGGCGTAATTCTGAGAACGGTCCCTCCACGTGACTCAAGCTGCTTGGCAAGAATCTGACCATCTTGGCCCCCTGCCCCAAAAATGATGCTTTTCATCAGGCGGTAACGATTTCAATTTCAGGCATCGGAAAAATCATCTTCCCGCCATGGGATAGGTAGGCGGCTTCTTTCCTTAAGATAAAATCACGAAAATGCCACGGCAAAACGAGATAGTAATCTGGCTTTCTTCGCGACCCCTCCTCTTCTGAAATAATGGGAATGTGAGTCCCTGGAGTGACACAACCAATTTTTCTTGGGTTCACGTCAACAATTGCCTCCAAATCAGAGGACCCGAATCCGCAAAATTGTAGAATGACATTTCCCTTGGTGGAGGCTCCGTAGCCAAAGACTTTTTTTCCGTCAGCACGAAGGGCCGCAATAAGTTGGCGCAAAGACTCCCGGTGGTGAAAAACCCTGTCTTCAAAGGCCCGAAAGGGCGCGGGTGAACACAAACCCATCCTGTCTTCTTCGGAAATCAGCCAATCGATGATTCGTCGATCAGGGGCTATCGGTGAGTTGCCTTTGACCGCAGTAACGGCAAAACTACCCCCGTTAGTCGCATTCATGAGGACTTCCACCACTTGCAAGCCTACCTTCTCTAATATTTTTAGGACGGTCTGAAGGGAGTAATACTCAAGATGCTCATGGCATATGGTGTCGTATGAATTCTGCCGAAGCATGGAAGGCATATAGGATTGCTCAAAGTGCCAAACCCCACCGTCGGGCAAAAGATCTGCCACTTGACCCGCAAAACCAACTGGATCTTCAAGATCGTAAAACATGGCCACGGAAGTGATCAGGCGGGGTCGCTTCGTTGCCATATTTTTTTCAAAGGCCTGCTTTGAGAAAAAGTCCGCCACTAGGTGGATTCCGTCACTATAATAAGAGCGATATTTTTCTGCCGAAGGATCCATACCGATTCTCTCTAATCCAGCGACCTGGTACGCCTTAAGCAACGTGGCGTCACTGCTGCCGATATCCAAAACCACATCGCCACCCCTTAGTTGGCATTGCCTTTCCAGGCGCCGGGCTTTGGCCTGTAAATGCTCGACCATGGAGGGATTTAGTCCGGATCGGTATCCATAGCCCTCTCCATACATTTCTTGAGGGTCAAAAGAGTGATGCAGTTGCAATAGCCCACTTGCCGGACACCAAACTAACTCCAAAGGTCCCTTGCTCAGATGGGTTCCAGTGTTTTTAGGAAAGACACCCGTAAGCGATTGCTCTCCAAGATTAAGAACCGGAACGAGATTCGAATCGCCCGAAATACGGCATCGGGAAATTATTCGGCAACCTTGGGATTGAGCGGGTTTCATAAGGTTAAGGAGAAGGCAAAATTACCGGCCAGTGGCAAAGCCAGAACCTCGGAGGTGAGCTTTTCGGCAGTTGGAAATTCTCCCGGAACAATCGCTAGACACTTTTGTTCGTGCATGGATTTAGGATAATAAATCTCGGTCTGGATTCCCTTTTTACTTAAAAAATCCCTCAAGCCGTCTCTTTTCTTTCCACCTACTACCCGAATCACAAACTGATTCCATGTGTGCTCAGCTGATGTTTCTTGGCAGGAGAACGGCAATAGGACAGTTCCATCAACCTTTTTCCCGACGGCGTTGGATTCGCCCTCACAAAGACACTTTTCGGCTGGAAAAACAGCTTTCCACTCTTCCTGAAGCTCTTGCATTAATCTGGCGGCATTCTGCCTTCGGCTTTTTAAGGCTTGGTCAAGATGGCGTAACTTGACCCGCAGAAAAGCCGCCTGCAGCTCATGCAAACGAAAGTTTCCCCCGATCATTTCATGAAAATATTTCACTTTGGCGCCGTGAACCCGGAGCTTTCTCACCTTTTCCGCTAAATCCTGATCTTTAGTCGTGACCAATCCCCCCTCACCCAATGCACCTAGATTCTTGGTCGGGAAAAAGGAGAAACATCCGAGAGTTCCCATCGTCCCAGCCATCCTCCCTTTGTCCTTAGCCCCCAACGCCTGCGCGGCGTCCTCGATCACGGGAATATTCCGCTTTTTGGCCGCAGCCAAAATCGGATCCATGTCGGCACACTGGCCAAACAAGTGTACGGCAATGATCGCCTTGGTCTTGGGCCCAATCTTGGCCGCCACTTGATCGGCCCGCAGGTTGTAACAACACTCGGCACTGTCCACGAAGATTGGCACGCCTCCCAACCTCGCCACCGCGCCAGCCGTAGCAAAAAAGGTAAAGGTTGGGCAAATTACCTCATCCCCTGGACCAACACCCACCGCCTGAAGGGCCAAAAGAAGTGCATCGGATCCATTGGAAACTCCAATCGCATGCGGGATCCCAATCCAATTACCGATCTCATGTTCAAAAGCCTCCACTTCAGGCCCTAAAACGAAACGACCGCTATCCAAGACCCGCTCGAAAGCAGACAGCAACTCCGTCCGATAAGGGGCGTGTTCCGCCACCAGATCAAGCATCGATACCTTCATAAGTACCTTATAGTAGCGTATAAAACCGAAGACTAAATCCCAAAAGTACCCCCCCCAGAGGGTTGCCCTTATCGGTAGTTCTGGGCAGTTTCTGCATATGGCCACATCCAACGGCTCCAAGTTCATTGTACAAGGGGGAAAGCCGATCCACGGTGAGATCGAGCCCCAAGGCAACAAGAACGAAGCCATGCCCCTCATGGCGGCCGCCTGCCTAACTGATCAGCCTATCGTCCTCCAAAATATTCCACAAATTGAAGACGTTCGACTGATGGAAAAAATCCTTAACGATCTCGGTCTATCCACCTCAGAATCCGAAGTCTGCTCCACTCGACGCACGCTCACCCTTCAGGCTAAGGCCATTCCAAAGTCCTGCATTCATTCTGAGCTAGGCTCCCGCTTACGCGGCTCGGTCACTCTGGCAGGACCCCTCCTTGCTCGCACTGGCGAGGTCACCCTCCCCCGCCCGGGAGGCGACCGAATCGGACGGCGTCGCCTCGACACTCACCTACAAATCTTCTCGGCTCTTGGAGCCACGATTGACGACACCAAGGACGGTCTTCAGATCAAAGCCAAGAAACTTCGCGGGGCCGACATCCTTCTTGATGAAGCTTCGGTCACCGCGACCGAAAATGGCCTCTGCGCCGCATCCCTCGCCGAAGGAACGACCATCATTCACAATGCGGCCAGCGAACCGCACGTTCAGGCCTTAGCCAATCTTCTCAATGGCATGGGCGCACAGATTACAGGAATCGGCACAAATACCCTCACCATTCAAGGGGTTAAATCTCTGAAGGGCGCTACCCACCGAATCGGACCTGACTATCTGGAAGCCGGCTCTTTCCTTGCCTTGGCTGCGGTCACAGGAGGTGCTTTGAAGATCAAAAATGCTGCCCCGCAACATATGCGAATGATTCTCCAAACTTTCACCCGACTTGGAATTCAGACAGATACCCAAGGCCAGGATATTCTGGTCGCTAAGAATCAGAGACTCGAAGTGGAAAAAGAGTTTGGTGGCGCCGTTCCGCACATCGCCGATGCCCCATGGCCCGGATTCCCCGCTGACATGACTTCCGTCGCGCTCGTCACCGCCACCCAGTGCAAGGGTACGGTTTTAATTCACGAAAAACTTTTCGAATCCCGCCTCTTCTTTGTCGACGGCCTTCTCGAAATGGGCGCCCGCATCATTTTGTGCGATCCGCATCGGGCCGTCATTCTTGGCTCCGACAAACTTCGGGGGGCCAAACTCGCCAGCCCTGATATCCGTGCCGGTATGGCCCTGCTCATCGCAGCCCTTTGCGCGGAGGGCGAATCAGAAATTCGGAATATCACCCAGATCGACCGTGGATTCAGCCAGATTGAAGAGCGCCTCAAGTCACTCGGCGCTCAAATTGAGCGTAGTTAATTAACCTTTACCGTTTGAGAATCGTTGCCCCGGCTGCGGGGCGGGAGGAGAAGATCGTGGCAGTGATGCCAGTTCTGACTTTGTAATCGGTGGCAATTTTTTTGGTAATCGCATCCATGGCAATGGTTTTGACCAGCGCCACACAGCAGCCTCCGAAGCCCCCGCCGGTCATGCGGCACCCATAGACCCCGCCCTTCTCTCCGATGGCTTCGGCGATCTCGACGACTGCATCGAGTTCCGGGCAGCTGACTTCGTAGTCATCCCGCAAAGCCGCATGGCTCGCTGCCATCAATCGCCCCACGGTGGGCCAATCGGATTGGCGGACACCTTGCGCCGCTTGCACCGTGCGTCCGATTTCGCCGATGACATGGCGGGCACGACGGTAAACAGTCTCGCTCATTTTGCTTTTACCGGCTTCGAGCTGGCCAGCGGTCACATCGCGGAGCGATGCCACGCCGAGGTTCCTGACGGCCTCCTCACATTGGGCCCGGCGCTGGGCATATTGGCCGCCGCTCAGCTCGTGCTTCACGTTGGTGTTAATGATCAGTAGCGCTACGGACGGGTCCTGCATCGGGACGATCTCGGTTTTTCGAGTACGGCAGTCCAGCAGGAGTAGGTGACTTTCGCGTCCGAGGGCAGAGATGAACTGGTCCATGATACCACAAGGGACCCCTGCGAAGTCGTGCTCGGCCTTCTGGCAGAGCAGCGCTTTCTCGACGGGATCAAGAGTCGTGCCCGTGACCGCTTCGAGCAGTGTCGCGGTGCAGACTTCGAGAGCGGCGCTGCTGCTCAAGCCGCTACCCAGCGGCACGGTGGAATGAAGAAGCACGTCGAGACCTCCTGGCTGGATGCCGAGCGCCTGAAAACCGGCGACGACGCCCCGAGGGTAATTTCCCCATTTCGGCACGCCTGGTACGACGGGTCGGGAAAGATCAATCGTTACCGCATCGGCCTCCAGGGTGCTGCGCAGCGTAATGACCTCACTGCCATCCACCGGACGGTCAGCCGCCATCACACTGTAAAACTCGATAGCCATCGGTAGGACGAATCCATCGTTGTAATCGGTGTGCTCGCCAATGATATTCACTCGACCCGGGGCGGCAGCGATCCAGCGAGGCGGACGGCCGTAGACCTTTTCAAATTCAGTGGCGACAAAGGCCGCGAGCCCGTGGAGTTTTTTCATAATAAAGTCGAGCGAGTGGGGAAATGATGAATCATAATCTCGCTTTAAGTTTGTCGAAAAGAGGAATGCTGGATCCCCAGAAAGAGCCCACTGTGTTGGGTGTAGAGGAAATGACCATAGCGGCACTGAGTCGCATCCAGCCAATTGCCGGTGGAAATCGAAGTGGCGTCCACTGAGGCGTAGGCGTTCGCGGCAAGTTTCAGAACGGAGGCTAGCTTAGACTCCTCGCCTTTTTGTTTCATCCCGCGAAGGCGACGTAGATACCGACAACTAGAAGGACAAGTGCGGCGCCGGCCCACCAAGCACCCTTCCAAGGGGTGAGATCGATATTGTTGTCCGTCTTGATCTGCCATGCGGTGGCGCTCGGGGCAACGGTACCCATGACCAGTAAGAACACAACAAGGAGAGCAAAAACGATACTGATAAAATGGAAGCCGTGGATGTTCGCCGCCGCAATTGCGTCCGCAACTGGTTTGACAAAATAGCCAACCGATATCAAAACGATGCCAGCGACCATGGCAATGGAGGCCGCGAAGGCAGGTACGCGCGGGTGTAACATTCCGACCACCACCACCGCAAAGATTGGAATGAAATAGATCGCATTCATTTTCTGTAGGTATCCGAAGATGGTGTCCTGCCCCATGAGAAGCGGCGCTCCGAGCATCGAGGCGATGGCCACCGTGACGACGAACCATTTCGCCGCTCGGACAGTTTGTTCCTCCGAACCCGCGGGATTGATCACGTGCTTGTAAAGACCGATCGAGAAAAGGGCTGACGTGCTATTCAGCGCGGCGTTGAAGGAGCTGAGGATAGCGCCCACCATGACCGCGGCGAAGAATCCGGTCAGGTGCTGCGGCAAGAGATCCTTCACCAGCGTTCCATAGGCTTGGTCGTTCGGAAGGCCTTGCCCTTGATAGATCTGGTAAGCCGCAAGCCCCGGCAGCACGAGGTACAGGGGGCCGAGCAACTTCAGCGCACCGGTTAGCAAGACGCCTTTCTGGCCTTCCGCAAGGCTGGAGGCACCAAACGTGCGCTGAATGATCTGCTGATTCGTGCACCAGTAGAAAAGATTCAAAAGAGCCACACCGGTGAATAGGGTCGAAAAAGGGACTTCCGACCCTTCCGCTCCCATCGAGTTCATGCGGTCCGGTTGACCTGTCTTGAGCGCTTCCCATCCGGCCCCGATTCCTTGGCTATGGCCTAGGGCATTGAGCGCGTAGTAGCCGACCAGCAAACCGCCGACCAGCAGACCCACCCCATTGATCGTATCCAGCACGGCGAGGGTGCGTAACCCGCCGAATCGCGCATAGAGCATCCCCATGACACCGATCAAAACCACTGTGCCCGCCAAGAGAGTGGTGTATTCCTTGATGCCAGTCAGAGCCTGAAGGTCGACCATACTGATCAAGCCGACGGCTCCCGTGTAGAGAATGAGTGGGATAAGGAGAAAAGTGTAGGCTAGAAGGAAAATCATGTTGGCGATACTTTGCGTCGTGCGGTCGAAACGCTTTTCTAAAAACTGCGGCACCGTAGTGATCCCCGTGCGAAGGAAACGTGGCAGGAAAAACAGCGCCATGATGACCAGGGCAACGACAGCCAACACCTCCCAAGCCATCACGCTGAGCCCATGGGCATAGGCAGAGCCATTGAGGCCGACCATCTGCTCAGTCGAAAGATTCGTCAGCAGCAATGAGCCGGCGATGATCGGAAAAGTGAGTGAGCGCCCCCCCAGAAAAAAGCCGTCGGAACTTTGGGCCTCGTTCTTACGAGTAAAAAACCAAGTTAGGCCCGAAGCGAGGGCGGTGAAAAGCAGGAATGAGATGATGGTCATAATGCGTGGAAGAGTCTGAAAGTATCTTTTTGAGGTTAAGTTTAACGTGCTAAGTCGCCAGATTTATTTTCGCTGCTTTTTGTCGTCAAGGCCGAGGTCTTGGATTTTTTGCAGAGCGCGACCCACATCCTTGTCGATACAACCAATCATCGCCGCGTAGTTTCGCTCCTCCTCGGATTGAGGCGCTCAAAGAGAGCACGAATAAGTTCATTATTTCTTTTTCAGCTCCGCAGATACCTTCTTCTCAAGTTCCATAAAAGATCTGCCGACCAAGCTATCCTTCCTGGGACGTAAAATACGCTTCGCTTCTACCAGCGAACTTTTGGCGATGGGGCCCTGCCCCTCCGCTAATGCTGCTTCCACAAATGGAACAATAAGCCCGTAGTAAAGATTCCCCCCGGCCTGACCCTTGAATTCGCGAAGCGCCCTGCGGAAGGCCGTTTCCGCCTCCGACCACTTTCCAGCCTCGATCTTTTCACCCACCTCCATGGCGGCGGCCCCGATTCCCAAATCAAAGCGGCGGGTTCGGTTTTGAACCAGAATTTGGCGGGAAAGACTCTTCACTGCCGCTTCATCCCCCCTCTCTTTCGCTAACTGGAGTAGCTTCTCTTGGCCGACAACCTTTAAGTCGGGGTAGATAGAAAACCGCTTGGTGTACTTCTCCCAAAACTCCACCTGTTTTTCAGGAGATGCTTTCCCACCATCCAGTAGCTCGCCCTGCGCCTTCCACGCAGGCAAATATTCAGGCTGAACAAGCAGCGCTGCTTCCAACCATCGATCTGGATCACTCTTTTCCAACGTCTTTCCTATATCGGTAAGTAGCTTTGCTTGCTGATGGGCCGACGACCTCTCTCTGCCTTTTGCTAGAAAGGTAAGCTCGGTATCTGAAATAGGCTGCCATACTTGAGGATCCATCGCGTTGCCCACGGGGTAGTTTTGAGACTCGTACCGCCCACAGTCGGTCTTCCAATGACCTGGTGAATCCATGAATCCAAACCAGGCGTGTCCGCCATCATCCCCTTGCCCGGAAAAATAAAGGGTGGGCAATCCCTTTGCCTTTCCCGTATTCGCAGCAAAGTAAGCTTGGTCGACACAGATTCCCCCCTTGGATCGGATTTCCGAGAAGGTGTAAGCGGGGTAGGGCCAAACCAGTTGATTCGCTTCATAACGAGGAATGTCGTAACGAATCGAGCTAAAGACCTTGCCGAATCCACTTCGGCTGGCCGTGACATTCTTTCTTGCCCACTCCATCTCCGAGGCAACCAGAGGATGATCGATAACGAACTTTAACTCATTCACCGTAAAATCCCTTAAATCGGTAAGAAATCTTCGGGCCCGTTGTAACTCTGTCATCAACTGCAATCGGGCTACGGAATCGACCGGCTCGGTGGGAACTGTATCGGCCGCAACCTGACGGTGAGGCCATCTTTTGGGAAAGGGCTGATCAAAAACAAGGGCAAAAGCCACAGCAAGACGTGGAAGCTCTTGGAGACAATTCGGACAAGCGATTTGCATCTGAAGAAGTATTTTAAGGACCTCATCCTGATGATCCTCTGGTCGGATGTTTTCCAAAACGGCTCGCCGAAGTTCGGAGTTTTCCCCTAAAGCCCGGAAAGCTAAAACTTCCTCGGGCGTGAAATCGGTGCGGGCCCAGTCAAGCCACTGCCACAGACGAAACTGCTCTGCCTCGTCGCTTCCTGGCTGAATATCAGAAGGTTTCTTTTTCGTAAATTCAGACCGAAGCGTGTCGCCTAGCAATAATTTCTCATGAGCCCAAGTAGCTGGGTCAGGGTGGGCCTCCCACCAAGTGGCTGCACTAGCAGAAGAAATAAAGAAAACGATCGACCCCAAAGCAAAGAGGAGCCCTCTCACAACCTTATCCCAATGGCATCGAGACCCTTTTTCGACCGCGAAAACTGGACAGCTCTCGATACCCAACCTCTTGAACCAGTGCAACTGCTCGATCGAACTCATAACCCACTTCTGCAGGAGCGTGTGCATCGGAGGAGATAAGAATCGGAATTTTTCTGCGGAAAGCCTCCTCAATAAATGTCTTGGAGGGATAGATCTCCCTCACCTCTTTTCGAAGTCCTGCCGTACTCACTTCCATGGCGATTCCCGCCGCCTCGATCGCATCGAGCGTATCTTTGTAATAGGGTCGTAAATCTCCTTTCGGCCGATGACCAAACTTCTTCACTAGGTCGGGATGAGCCATGAAGTCAAAAAGCCCGCTTTGGGCGGCCTGAGCGAGTGCTTTAAAATATTTCGCCCACACCTCTTCGACCGGCTGATCATTCCAACGCGACAGCTTTAGAGGATTGTCCACATCCCAATCGGGGGTGATGTAGTGAACCGATCCGATGAAGTAGTCGAAATCCGCTTTTTTGGCCAACTCTCGGATCCACCCCTCTTTCCCGGGAATAAAATCGCACTCGAGACCGAGGCGGATGGGAAGTTGGGGAAACTCCGCCCGAGCTTCTTCCACCAAGCGGATATACTCCGGAAAGTCGATTAGATCCATCCGCCAGTCGTCAAATTTGGAGGGCATAGGATTGTGCTCGGAAAATCCGATCTCTTGCAGGCCTTTGCGGATGGCCTCAGCCGCATACTCCCGCGGATGCCCCACCGCGTGGCCACAAAGGGGCGTGTGCATGTGATAGTCGAACAACACAACCCATTACTATCCCCTTTCCGACCTTCACCAAAGCTGGATTTTACCCCCTCCTCCCCTCGCACCTCGCAAAAACCGCCCCGCAACCCCCTGATTATCAACTACTTGCTTGGGGTCGTAGGTCGAATAAGTAGTTGATAGGTAATGCTTTACGAGGCCGTTTTTACGATTTGGGGTCGTAGGTCGAAACGGTTAAGGGGAGCGTTGATCAAATCGGTCCGATTCGGCACTATCTTGAGGTGCTTCTCCTTGCCAGAAATCATCTCTCCCCCGCCCAACTCAGGACGACGCTCAAGAAGTTTCGTCGCCTGCGAATTCTCGTCGTGGGGGATTTAATGCTCGATGAATTCATCTACGGCCATGTCACACGAATCTCACCCGAAGCTCCTGTCCCAGTGGTGCATGTCGAAAAGGAAAACTCTTACCCGGGTGGATCGGCCAATGTTGGACGAAATCTTGCCTCGCTCGGAATTCACGCCGAGTTGTCCGGTAGCATTGGACAAGACAGTTCGGGAGATCGTTTGCTGCAACTCCTCCGCCACGCAAAAATCGGCACATCTGGGATCTGCCGATCTTCCGCGTTCCCCACGATCCGAAAAACAAGGGTCTTAGCCCGACATCAGCAAGTTGTCCGCGTCGATCGCGAGTCGCCCGAGCGCCTGACCCATAAAGAAAGAGCCGCTGTGCTCAAGAAAAGCCTTCACCTCCTGCCCCATTGCGATGCCCTCATTCTCGAAGATTACGGGAAAGGCCTCTTCGACCAGGATTTTGTCGAAACTATTTTTACCGCATCCCAAAAGTATGACATCCCCTCACTCGTCGATCCCAATATCCACAACCCGCTCGACTGGCAGGGCGCCACACTGGTCAAACCAAACCGAGCCGAAGCTTTCAGTGCCCTCGGTCAGCCCGACTCCAACCGAAAAGAAGATTGGATTTCAGCTGGAGAGGAACTTCTTCTCCGATGGTCGTGTCGCTACCTCCTTCTCACCCTAGGGGAAAATGGAATGATCCTTTTTCAGAGCGGTCAGAAACCTCACCACATTCCCAGTCGAGCTCGTGAGGTGTACGACGTGTCCGGCGCGGGCGATACCGTTATCTCCGTGCTCGCTGCGGGTCTGGCAGCAAATCTTTCGGGTCATGTCGCCGCCGAAGCGGCGAATTTCGCCGCAGGCATCGTGGTCGGAAAATTGGGCACGGCGACCGTGACATCGGAAGAGCTAACCGAGGCCGCCCGCCACCATGGGTAAAAGGGCCGTATTTCTCGACCGCGACGACACGTTAATCGTAAACGTTCCCTACCTCGGCGACCCTTCCCTAGTCGAACTCATGCCTGGAGCGGCCGCAGCCGTTCAGGAACTCAGACGCCAAAACCTAACTCTGATAGTGATCTCCAATCAATCTGGGGTAGGTCGCGGCCTGATCACCAAAGAGCAGGTCCGCGCGGTCGATTCCCGCATGGAGGAACTTTTAGGGGGAGGCCCCATCTTTGCTCGCTATGGCCACTGCTTTGCTGCTCCGGGAGATCCGTACGATGAGTACCGTAAACCCTCCCCGAAAATGATTCAGGAAGCCGCGTCCACTCTTTCGATCGATCTCTCTCAATCTTTTATGGTCGGAAATCGACTCAGCGATATTCAATCAGGACAAAACGCGGGTTGTCGGACGATCTTGCTTAAACTTTGCGTTCCCGCTGATGAACTTCAAGACGCCTCTCGCCTCGCCACCTACTCTGCGACCGATTGGCCTGCCGCAGTGAACTGGATTCTACAGAAAGCCTAAGGAACCCATGCATCATCCCCGTGTCATCGCGGTCATTCCTGCACGTCATGCCTCCACTCGGTTTCCGGGAAAGCCACTCGCCCTGATTCTAGGTAAACCCCTTCTCCAGTGGGTCTGGGAGGGGGCTAAAGAGTCGAAATTAATTCAAAAGATCGTCGTGGCGACCGACGATTCAAAAATTGCCCAAGTTGCCACCTCTTTTGGGGCTGAGGTTGTCATGACCCGAGCGGATCATCCCTCCGGCACCGATCGGGTAGCAGAAGCTGTCGCGAACGAGAAGGCCGACTGGGTTCTCAATCTTCAAGGCGATGAGCCCTTAATTCGGGGCGCCCTTCTGGACCAAATTGTCCAAGGTCTTGGAGCCGAACTCAGCATGGCCACAATTGCCACTCCCCTGCACGATCCAGACGACGTTGATCGACCCGATATTGTCAAAGTCACGATCGACTCTAACGGGAAAGCCACTTCCTTCTCGCGCAAGGTTTCACCTGAGGAGAAAAACAGGAACCACTTCCAGCACGTTGGGCTCTATGCCTATCGTCCAACCACTCTTCAACAACTGGTCCTCCTCCCTCCCTCGGATGGTGAAAAACGAGAACGACTCGAGCAACTGAGAGCGCTCGAGAACGGGATTGCGATTCAAGTTCTGACGCTTAACTTCAAGTTCGTCGGTGTGGACACGCCGGGGGACGTGTTGCGCGCGGAACGTGCCCTGGCAGACCGCGCCACAACTATCTCCAAATGAAATACATCTTTATTACGGGCGGCGTGATCAGCTCTTTGGGCAAGGGGCTGACGGCGGCAGCCCTCGGCACCCTTTTAGAACGGCGAGGCCTCAAGGTTGGGTTAATGAAGTTTGACCCTTATCTCAATGTGGATCCGGGAACCATGAGTCCTTATCAACACGGCGAGGTCTATGTTTTAGAGGATGGCGCAGAGACTGACCTCGACTTAGGCCACTATGAGCGCTTCACCTCCTGCCACCTCACCCGAAGGCACAATCTGACCGCAGGCCAAGTCTACGAAGAAGTTTTAAGAAAAGAGCGCAGAGGTGATTATCTTGGAAAAACAGTTCAGGTCATTCCCCACGTGACGGACGAAATTAAAAATCGTCTTCGCCACATGGGCCAACACGAGAATTGCGATATCTTGATTACGGAAATCGGAGGGACCACCGGGGATATTGAGGGGCTTCCCTTCCTCGAAGCTCTGCGACAGTTTGCGATTGAAACGGGTCCTTCCCACTGCCTCTTCATCCACGTCACCCTGGTTCCCTTTATCAAGGCGGCGGGGGAACTGAAGTCAAAGCCAACCCAACAGAGTGTGGCCAAACTCCGCGAGATTGGAATTCAGCCTCAGATTCTCGTCTGTCGCAGTGAACACCCGGTGGATCATGAGACAAGACAGAAAATCTCCAACTTCTGCAACGTCACCGTCGAGGCGGTGATTGAGGAGCAGGACGTGAAACACACGATCTACGAGGTGCCTCTTATGCTGCATCGGGAGAGATTGGACGAACTTGTCTTATCCCATCTAGGAATCAAAGCCCCGCCCGCTGACCTGCGCGATTGGGAGAAACTCGTCCAGCGAATGATCGCCCCCAAACACCGGGCCAAGATTGCCATGGTCGGAAAATATCTGGGCGTTCCTGATGCCTACAAGAGTGTTACGGAAGCGCTCTTTCATGCTTCTTCAGGCGAGGACATGGGTGTTGAACTCGTTAAGGTGGACGCAGAGGAGATCGAAAAACAGGGGGCGGAGGCTTTTCTCTCCGGGGTGGATGGAATTCTGGTTCCCGGCGGATTTGGCGAACGCGGCATCGAGGGAAAAATTGCGTCAGTAAAATATGCCCGAGAGAAAAAGATTCCCTACTTGGGGTTGTGCCTAGGGATGCAGGTTGCGGTAATTGAGTTTGCCCGTAGCGTGGCGGGGCTAAAAAAAGCTCACAGTTCCGAATTTGAACCCGAGTCCGAGGAGGCGGTCATTTCCCTTTTGTCCGGACAGACGGCAAACGGCCTGAAGGGGGCAACGATGAGGCTGGGGAGCTACCTTTGCTGTCTCACCCCAGGATCAACGGCGCAAAAAGCCTATGCGCAATCCGAGATTCAAGAGCGGCATCGTCATAGGTATGAATTTAACAACACCCATCGCGCTTCTCTTGAAAAGCACGGTTTGCGCATCAGCGGGGTTCATCCCAAAGGAGACTTGGTTGAGGTCATTGAACTCTCCGATCATCCTTGGTTCGTGGCCTGTCAATTCCATCCTGAATTTCGATCCAAGCCGGATGTTCCCCACCCTCTTTTTCGAGGGTTTGCCCAAGCGGCCCAAAATCATGCCTCCCAAAAGTAAATTCCTTCTCATCGGCGGTCCTTGCGTCTTAGAGTCGCGCAAGACGTCTCTTTTGATTGGGCGAACCCTTCGCGATCTTTGCCATTCGCTCGGCTGGGACTACGTCTTCAAAGCCAGTCACGATAAAGCAAATCGCACAGCCTTATCCTCCCCGCGCGGCCCAGGTTTTCGAAAGGGGCTTATGGAGTTGGCCGCACTCCGAAAGATCTTAAACGTTCCCGTCTTAACAGATGTCCATACGGCCGAGGAAGCTCGTGCCGCTGGAAAAGTGGTCGATATTCTGCAAATCCCCGCCTTTCTTTGTCGGCAAACTGACCTGCTGCTGGCCGCCGCCAAAACCAAGAGAGCGGTCAGCGTAAAAAAGGGCCAGTTTCTTGCTCCCAGTGCCGTTTCCTCCGTCATGGAAAAGTTGAGGCGTGGGGGATGCAAGAGGGCTTGGATTACTGAACGAGGCACATCTTTTGGCCATGGAGATCTGGTGGTGGATATGCGTGGATTAGTCACGATGAAAGAGCAAGGGCACCAAGTGATTTTTGACGCAACCCATTCGGTCCAACGGCCAACAGGAGAGGCGATCACCCGCGGGGAGGCCCGTTTTATTCCCGCCCTCGCCCGGGCGGCCGCAGCCGTTGGCATCGATGGGCTTTTTATTGAAGTTCATCCCAATCCCAAAAAAGCCCTTTCCGACAAGGAGAGCATGTTACCGCTCACGCAAGCCGGACCGCTTTTTCGCCAAATTCAAAGGATTCTTTATGCCGTCTCCTAGAGGTTTCGCCATTTGCCTGCTCGCGGCTGGGCTGCTACCCGCCTCGGGGGCCAATGGACCCGAGTTTCCGATCGGCTCCGTCATCCAGAACTTTGCCCTCCCCCAAGCGGACGCCAACGGAAAGAAGACCGCCATGGTTCACGGAAAGCGGGCAACTGTGATCAGCCCCAACCAGCTCAAAATCGAAGATTTGAAGGTCGAGCTCTTTAATTCGGAGGGGGCGGTAGAGACCACGATCACTGCCGTCCGAAGCGACTTTTGGAGAAAAGAGAACCGCTTAACGACCGACACTGGGATTTTAGTTCAACGACCCACTCTCATGATTTCCTCAAATGGGATTGATTGGAATGTCGCCGATTCAAATGGAACCCTTTACCATCGGGTTCGAGTCGTCCTTTCTAACTCGGCACCATGAAACACTACCTCCCTCTTTTTTGGATCCTGGTCACTTTCGTGCAGGCTCAAGACGCTCCAACCAGCGCTCCAGCCGCGTCCACCACCGGCTCGACGACAATTGAAAGCGACTCCCTCGACCTAAATTTGGGAAAGAAGCAGGGCAAAAAGCAGGGTATTTTTCGAGGCAACGTAAAAGTAGATGAGCCGCGCTTTACCATGACTTCAAAAGAAATGACTGTGTTTTTTGCCGACAATGATGCGGTGGAGTCGCTGGAAGCCCGGGAAGATGTCGTGATCAAGCGCAAGGACGGCTCCTCTGAGACCCTCAGCGAAAAGGCGCTTTACGATATGACCAACAAAAAACTGACTCTCCTCAAAGTGGCGAAGCAACCCAAAGTCATTTCCAAAGATAAAACGGTCTTTGCCGACAAGATCATCTTATACCCGGAAGAGGATAAAATGACGACGGAGGGAGCAAGTCGGGTCATGCTTCAGAAAGCTCCCTGAGCACGAACACAGAGCCGACACCTGCCTCGACCGGAGAGCCTATCCTCTCCTGTGAGGGTTTGGTCAAGCGGTATGGGGAGCGAAATGTGGTCAACGGAGTCAACCTCAACATTAAAGCGGGTGAGGTCGTTGGGCTTCTCGGTCCAAACGGAGCCGGTAAAACCACCAGCTTCTATATGCTGGTGGGATTGGTTCGGCCGACGGCGGGATCGATCCAGTTCTCAGGCGAAGATGTGACCGGAATGCCCATGTATCGTCGAGCGCGCCGCGGAATCGGGTATCTCCCCCAAGAGGAGTCGATCTTTCGTCGTCTGACCGTGGAGGAAAATCTAATGGCAATCTTGGAGACTCTTCCCATTACGGATCAGGAGCGGAAAGAGCGATGTCACGAGTTGCTGGTTGAACTCGGACTCGATAACCTTACCAAAAGTCACGCGATTCAGCTTTCTGGCGGAGAAAAGCGCAGATTGGCGATTGCCCGCTGTCTCGTTACCCGCCCGAGCGTTCTCCTGTTGGACGAGCCTTTTAGCGGAGTAGATCCCCTCGCCGTCTACGACATCCAACAAATCATTCTAACCATGCGACGCAAGGGAATTGCGGTACTCATTACCGACCACAATGTACGCGAAACCTTATCAATTGTGAGTCGAGCCTATTTAATCTGCGAGGGGAAAGTAGAAAGCGAGGGCAACGCCGAATTTCTGATCAATGATCCAGTGGCTCGTGGTCTTTACCTAGGCCCCCGCTTCTCGATGTGAGGCAAGTTCAGGTCTTGTGAAATCTTTATCCTTCTCCTGCTAGAATGGAGTCTAAGACACCCTCGGGATCTGGGGCATGTAGGATAGGGCGTCCCACCACGATCCGACTCGCCCCCGCTGCAATGGCTTCCGCAGGACTTTTCGATCGGGCTTGGTCATCCGCCTTACTTCCAGGTGGTCTGACCCCTGGTGTTACGATCTCGGCCAAAGGGCCCCAAGCTCCCCGCTCTTTTTTTGCTTCATGCGGACTGCAAACAATTCCAGCCAGACCGGCAGCACGGGCCAAAGCAGAGAGATTTCCGACTGTTTCGTCGACACCCCCTACCCAGCCAGTAGCCCGTACCGCCTCCGGAGTAAGGCTGGTCAGAAGAGTTACCCCAAGAATTTTTGTCTCAGGGAATGCGTGCGAAACGGCCGCCTCCATCATCTCTTTTCCGCCCGTGGCGTGGACGGTTAGGAAACGGGGCCTCCATGGAGCGACCGCCCGGACCGCTTGCCCCACGGTGTGGGGGATATCGTGGAACTTAAGATCGAGAAAGAGGGGCACTTCAAGCTTTTGCAGTCCCGCCAGTACCTTCCCACCTTCCCTGAGATATAGCTGCAAACCGACTTTAAAAGTTCCCACTCTGCCTCGAAAACGTTTTGCCCAACCCAATGCCTCTTCGGCCGTATCCACATCCAGCGCAAGAATGATTTGGTCGGATTTCACTCCGCCCATTGAATCGTGAATTCACTCCCGTGACAACTCGAGCCTACGCTAAAATCAATCTCGACCTTCGCTTGGGAGTTCGACGTACCGACGGATTCCATCCCATCGAAACGTTTTTTATTCGGGTCGATGTTTTTGACACGATTCGCGCGGAAATAACACGTGAGGCAAAGTGTTCCTTGTCGATTATTGGAGACGGTCAACTCTCGGCCGGACCGGACAATCTGGTGCTACGCGCTGCTCATGCGCTGCAACAATTGGGCAAAACTTCGTCTGGGGTTCGACTCACACTCGAAAAGGTCATTCCTCAAGGAGCGGGTCTGGGCGGTGGGAGTAGCGATGCCGCCTCCACCCTACGGCTACTTCGAAAGCTGTGGTCCATTCCCTGCTCCGATGCCGAACTGGCTTCCTTAGGAACAAACCTTGGCAGCGATGTCCCTTTTTTTCTTCAACCTCATGCGGCTCATGCTAGTGGACGTGGCGAAATCCTTCGTCCCGTGCAGTGCGAAAATCTTCCTTGGGCGGTGCTCATTCATCCCGGATTTTCTTCCTCCACGGCGGAGGCGTACTCCGCTTATGCCAAGACTCCGTTGGTGGGCACCGAGGGAGCGCCCCTCACCCTCGATCTCCAGGGCGGAAAAAAACTCACCCTTCGCCCTCGAAACGATCTGGAGGGAGCGGTGGAATCTAAGTTTCTCTGGATTCGGACTGCGAGAGAGTGGATCAGCCAACAACCAGGTGTGTTGGCTGCTCGGATGAGTGGAAGTGGCTCTACTGTCTTTGGCTTGTGGGGTTCGCAGCGGGAGGCGGAACGAGTCGTGGCCAATGGGCGAGGGTTCTTTGGGCCAGATACGTGGATGAGAACTGCCCAGCTGATCAGCGGGGTGGAGTGAAATTAGCGAAGCTTGTGAGCGATGCGGGATTTAATCCGAGCGGAGCGGTTGCGATGAATGGCATGCCCCTTCGCCGCCCGATCCAAACGACGCTGCAGTTCTGGAAAGAGCTTTCCGGCTTCCTCTTTTTTTCCAGCGGCAATCAGGGCCACCAGCTTTTTTTGCGAGTTGCGGGCTTGATCCAAAAGAAGACGATTCACCGCACGACGTCGCAGAGCCCCACGGGCTTGTTTGGCAGCAGAAGCAGTGTTGGCCATAAGGTGAAACACTGCCTCAGACCCCTCCCCCTCGTCAATCCATGAACTTCCTTCGCTTTACTCTCTCCCTGCTGCTCTGGCCAGGTCTGGCCGCGACCATCATTTATCTCGGCAAGCTTTTGCGATCGGTCACCCACCACTCAGGCTTTCCTTGGGCTGAAGGGGTTGCCATGGGAGGAGGATTTCTCGTGGCCTGCATCGCTTTTTTTTCTCTGCCACGACCCAGTGGAATCTATGTGCTAGGGCATGAATTGACCCATGCTCTCGCCGTTTGGTGCAGTGGAGGCAAGGTTCACTCGCTTCAAGCGGGCTCCAAGGGAGGAAAAGTTCTCTCTGATCGAATCTCTCCTTGGATCAGTCTAGCGCCTTATGTTTTTCCGTTTTACCCAATGCTGGCGGCCATTCTCTGGCTTGCGGGAAGTCGTGTCTGGCCCGAAATCCAAAATCTCTCCACTCCTCTTCTTGGACTATGGGGCATCATTTGGGGGTACCACTACTCTTTTACGCTAGGGTTGATCCCTACCCGCCAGCCTGACTTTCTCATCTACGGTAGGATTTTCTCGATCACCTTAATCCTTTTGGGGAATGCCTTTCTCATTGGAACACTGATCTGGCTTGCCTTTCGGCCATCCACTTGGGGGCAAGCTTTGCTGAACTTGGGATCGGAGTGGGTTTGGGTGTACTCATCTATCATGCATTGGCTTTCGGGCCTGCTCTTGCGCTACCTCCCCCATTCCGCCTAAAACATCTCCTCGTGATTGTTTCCGACCTGATCAACGAAAAGAATCTGATCCCAAATCTTGTCGCCAAGGATCGCAGCCTAGCTTACTCATCCATGCTACAAGTCCTTCTTAATAATGGTTTTATAAAGGAAGATATCACCACTTCCTGCCTCGAGGGGTTGAAAGCCAGAGAGGCTAAAATGACAACGGCTATGGGGGGTGGGTTCGCCCTTCCCCACGCCACCATTCCGAAGCTGGCAAAGCCTTGCTACTTGCTGGCCCGTTGCCCCGAGGGGGTCGAGTGTGAAGCGGTCGACGGCAAGCTGGTGACCCTCTTTTTTCTCATCCTGACTCCACCTAACCACAGCCAAGAGCATCTGCAGACCTTAGCCACCGTCGCCAAGTTTTTTAATCGGAGGGGCATCAAATCCAAAATTCTTCAAGCCGCGGGAATCCCTGAAATTCTTTCCATTATTCGCCCTTCCTAATGTCTTTACGCGCTGAGCTAGAGGCCCGAGTGCAATCTTGGGCCCAAACCCACTACCCCCAGATGGGAGCAGGTCCCTGGGTGCGCCCTTGTGCCGATCCACGTCATGGACACTTTCAAACCCATCTGCCCATGGTGGCCGGAAAGCAATCTAGGGAAAATCCAAAGGAGGTCGCGGCTCGGCTGGCACAAGAGTGCGCGTTACCCGAGGGATGGGAGAAACCTCAGATCGCCGGCAACGGATTTGTCAATTATCGGGTTAGACCAATCGCGGTCGCTACCGCCGTGGACAAACTCCGCCAAGATCCATCGCTGGGTATCTGCCCCACGAATCCTCCGGAGACAATCGTAGTCGACTTTAGCTCACCCAATATCGCCAAGGCTATGCACGTCGGGCACATTCGGTCGACTCTCCTAGGGGACTCCCTCTCCCGTCTGCTTGCGAAGTGCGGTCACCGAGTGATCCGCATTAACCACTTGGGTGATTGGGGAACGCAATTCGGAAAACTTCTTTTGGCTTACCGCTCCGCGGGTCGGCCACCCCTCGATCCATCACGATCGATTCAGCAGCTGGAAGATTTTTATAAGAAAGGCCACGAAGAGGCCGAAGCGGACCCAAAAAAGATGGATCTCGCCCGAGCCGAATTGGCTGCCCTTCAATCGGGCGAGCCGGAAAGATTGCAAGATTGGCAACACTTCTGCGAAAAATCGGCCGAGCATTTTCGGGAGATCTATCAACGGCTGAATGTATCCTTCGACCTCGAGAAAGGGGAAAGTAGTTATCAGGCAGCGCTGGCTGGTGTGGTGAAGGATCTTCTGACCGAAGGGATCGCCGAGATCAGTCAAGGAGCCGTTGTGGTCAAAAACTCCGAGATCTCCGAGGAGCCTTTCCTGATTCGTAAATCGGACGGCGCCTTCCTGTACGGCACAACCGATCTGGCCGCCTTACAATCCAGAATTCGAGATCTTCACGCCCAACGAATCATTTACGTGACGGATGGCAGACAACAGCTTCACTTTCGCTGGCTTTTCGACACGGCCAAGCGATGGGGAAAGCAAATCCCACTCGAACACGTCTGGTTTGGGACCATTTTAGGCCCCGACCGAAAGCCACTGAAGAGTCGGGATGGTACGCCCATCAAATTGGTCGATCTTCTTGAGGAGGCCAAAGATCGCGCCAAAAAAATTCTTCTCGAAAAACGGCCAGATCTCACGGGGACTGCCCTCGAGGCCAAGGCAGAACTCCTCGGCATCGCCAGTTTGAAGTATGCCGACCAGATGCCGGGACGGAATCTCGACTACGTGTTTACTTGGGAGAAATTGTTGGCCTTCGATGGCAATACCGCTCCCTATATCTTGAATGCTTATGTTCGCTCGCGCTCGATTCTACGAAAAGCTGGCGTTACCACGCCACCACACCACCCCACTCTTCTTGAGGAAGCTGCCGAGGAAGAGCTTTCCCGCCAGCTTCTTCGCTTCGCCGATGTCGTCGAACTAGCCGCCCACGATCGCCGACCGCACCACTTGTGCGGTTACCTCTTTGAGACAGCCGGCATGTTTCACCGCTTCTTTGAGGCCTGCCCCGTCCTGCAAGCCAAAACCCCTGCTCTACAACAGTCCCGCCTGACCCTGACAGGGCTTACCGGAGATGTCCTGCGAGAAGGCCTGGAGCTCCTTGGGATTCCCACCCTGGAAGAAATGTAAGCCCTACGCGTTGATTCTTTCTGCATCTCCCCAAAGATTCTCGAGTTTGTAAAAATTGCGACGCGCGGTGTGCATGATGTGGACCAAGACATCACCGTAATCAAGAATCATCCACTGGCTGGCCGCCTGGCCCGTCGAGCGGAAAACATGACGGCCCGCGTTCTCGGCACCATGCTCCACCTCGCCGGCAATAGCTTTGAGCTGAGGCTCATTTTCGGCCGAAACGATAACAAAGAAATCAGCCGGTCCGCCTACTTTTCGAAGGTCGAGAACGACAGGATCGAGTGCTTTTTTATTCCCCGCTAGATTACGGCAAAGTTTTGCCAGCGCTAAGCCATCCAAAATCACCGGTAGGACCGACTTTGGTTCACCGAACGCATGATTTCGGCTGGGACCATTCCGCGGATGGACAGCCTTCTCTTGACCCGTGCTCGTATCTCGGTCGACGAAAGATCAAGACGACACGGCAATATACTCATGGAAACACCACGCATTGCCTTGGGAGTTTCTGGTCGAGGGAAAACAAGAAAGTGCACCCAGCGAGCGAGCTTTTGAAAGTCTTTCCACTGGGGTAGCACCTTCCACTGATCCGATCCCATAATCCAAAATAGCGCTGCTTCGGGAAACTTTTTTCTCCAGCATGCGGCGGTGTCGACCGAGAACGAGGGGCCCTTCCGATCAATTTCCCATGACGAAACGCGGGCCCAAGATTCACTCGACAACCCCTGCCGTAGCCAGCCGATTCGAGCCGAAGCCGTCGCCAGGGGTTGAACTTTCTTCAAGGGAGATTGGGCGCAGGGCAGATAGACAATGTGGTGGAGTCGCAGACTTTCATAGGCCAGCCGCCCGATGAGAAAGTGTCCAAGATGAAAAGGATCGAAACTTCCACCAAAAAGTCCAATCCTTCGGTTCAAAAAATACTCCGGTCAACCTGAATCTTGTCATTTGGTCTTAAGCGTATGTCTTTTCCTTGGTCGACCTGAATCTCTTTCGCATTGAATTCTTGGGTGACCCCTCCTTGGGTCAAACGAACCCTGCGACGATTGGCGAAATCGGTAAAACCACCACAAGCAGCCACTGCCCCAAGTGCGGTCAGATCTTTGGTGTAAGGTACGCGCTGGGGAACTCGAACCTCACCGGTAACATCGACAAATCTTTGCTCCTTTAAATCGACGGTGACATTGGGATTCGTAAATATCTCCTCTTTTAAGTAAGTCGTTTCGATCAGTTTTTTAAGCTCCACGGTTGTCGAGTTGGCCGCAGTTAGACTCCCGATGTGGGGCATCGAAATGTTTCCACTTTCGTCGATTTTCACCTCGAAGATTCCCTGATCCTGCGAGGGCACGCCCGTGAGCCGAATAATGAGTGTGTCCCCCCCGCGCAGGAGATCACTGGTATCCATTCCAGCCGATGGAATGCTGCGGGCAGATCGCGCTCCACTCATCGGATCAAGCTGAGGATCAGGAAGGATTCCAGCTCCAATCGCGGGAGCGATAGAGATTGGATTCGTCGATAGCATCGCTGCCGCCGTTGTGCCCACGTTGATCGATTGAGAAAAAAGTGAATGATCCCACCCAAACGTAAACGCAAGAAGAAATACCAGAGAAAGAAAAGTCATCAGAAACGGTCCTGGCCTCGGGGAGGTCGAATAAAGGTAACTTTGGGTGCTGAGGCCTCGGGAGTATCGAGTGGGTGCTCCACCACTTCGTCCACACTCGCCGCGGGTGTTGCCGCAGGAATCTCAACGGCTGCAACTGTGGCGGTAGCTTTGCTCCGTTGGGCGGCTCGGGGTGCCCTTTTTTTGTAGCCATACTGGGTCGAATAGCCTGCGTAGTAATAGTAGTTATCATCGGTCTTGATATTGACATTGTTCAAGATAACTCCGAAGAGTTTACCGCCCACGTCCTCGATGACACGCTTCGCCCGCTGAGAAACGTTTCTTGGGTAGCGACGATGCTGAATGAGTAAAAGGGAAACATCCACTTCTTGACTGATCACAGATGCGTCACTGATTCCCAACACGGGAGGGGAATCCACCAGGATCACATCGTAATTGGGACGGCAGGCTTCCATTAGAGTGGCGAGACGGGAGCGGCTAAATCCGCCCAACTCTTCAGGCCCTAAACTGCCGGCAGTTAGGATTTCAAGGTTCGGTATGGCAGTGGATTGAATGAGTTCATCGAGGGAGGCTTGCCCCGCCAGGTATTCCCCTAAACCTAGGGTGTTTTCAATTTGGAGTGCGTTGTGCATATTTGGTCTGCGGATATCCCCATCAATCAACAACACCTTCATGCCGCTTTGGGCACAAACCCAACCCAAATTGAAGGTGGTGGTGGATTTTCCCTCCCCTGGGCCACCGCTTAAGACAGTAATGGTACGAGCGGAGGCCCGTGCACCAGTCAGGTTAAGCTTGGCGCAGAGAATTCGATAGCCCTCCGCAAAACGGGAATTGGGATCATCGCTGGTCAGAAACTTGGCTCCTTTGGGAATGACCGCCAAGACACTGATTCCAAGAAACCGCTCTACGTCATCCATTGTTTTGATGCTTGTGTCCAAGTACTCGATAAAGAAGGCAAGGCTCAACCCGAGGATTAGCCCTACCACCATACTGAGGGCCAGATTGAGCTTGAGATTAGGTTTCACGGGTCGGACACCAGGTTCAGCACGGTTCACCACTTGGACGGGTCTCGTTTCGATGCGCGACTCAACGGACTGCTGGCGGTAACGCGATGTCAGGACCTCAAGCAGTTGGCTCTGCGTTTCAAAGTCGCGCCGGGCCTCATTGTAAGGAGCAAGTCGGTCACTGCGATCCGCGCGGAGTTGCCCCCTCAACTCAGTGACCTCTTTCTCCATATTCTCAACACGCGCTTGAGCCACACTGAGATCAATGGAAAGCGCCCGACGAATTCCCGTAACCAGCTTATTCAATTGGTCTCGTCTCTCCGAGACCGCCCTAATCGCGGCCTGCATTTCAGGATGCTTTTTCCCGTACCCTTGCTTCTGCATCGAAGCTACCATTTGCAGTGCCTGCAAATACTGCTGCTTGGTCGAAGCGGTGGTACTGTCCTCCAACTGGAGGGCCGGCAGGGTGGATTCCAGCTGCTCGATCGTCAGGTCCGCAACTTTTTCTAGACGCACTTTTCTGGAAATCATATCGGAACGAAGTTCACTTAAAGCCGTTTCTTTTCGTTGAATCTCCATATCGGAAAGCGTGGTGGATTGCACTTGGGCGCTTGCTCCAGGCAGCTCATCGATCTTTAGGTCACGACGCAATGTTTCAATCTTTGCCGCTGCCTCGTTGACTAACTTCTTCTGCTTTTGAACCTCGCCGTCCAGCACCCTTAGACCCGAATCGCTTCTGCTGGTGATTTCATTCCGCCGAAACTCCTCGTACGCGTCGGTAATAGTGTTGGCGTAAAGTGCCGCTTCCTCTGGGTTCGTGCTCTGACACACCACCTCGATTAATTTGGTGTTGCGAAAGGGGCGAACCTCTAAGTTGTTTTTTCGAAAAATCATAAAGGCTTGGTCATCATTGATCGAGCCCTCGGGTAAATCCATCGATTTACAGAGGCGCGATGCCACCCCCAGTTTTGTGATAACAGGATACAGGACTTTTTTACTTTGAATTAGCTCAAATTCCGTTTGAAAGAAAACCGGATCGAAACCTTCAAAGGAGTTTTGGAAAACCTGTAGATCACGGTTCTCTTTCTCAACCCGCAAAACCGCTGAGGATTCGTATATTTTGGGCTGAAGTTTGGTCACTACAAAACCAGTGCCCATGACGAGTACTAAAATGGTAACCGAGGTGGGCCAACGGTTTCGTACGACCCTCCACAAGTCATTGACGTGGAAAGAAGCTTCGCCGGTGTTGGTGGCCGCATAACCGTACTGTGGTTTCGGGTAAGATTCATCCATCTACCCTAGAGTAAACTCCTTTCCCAACTTTCGCAATCAGTAGGTGCCCCGAA
>FLOH01000818.1_pt1 | contig 56119 bp, 44 predicted proteins | sample 756751 | NCBI WGS metagenome assembly FLOH01 (sample SAMEA4026879, study PRJEB14308) | marine metagenome | biome: coastal water; material: water | depth 74 m
TAGATCCGTGTGAGGTTGACCATGGAAAGACCCTAGGGGACGCGAGGGAGCCTCGCGCGATGGCGCGGCACCGCATCGGGGCCTGCGGCGCCGGGGCCTAGCATGTCGCTGTGGAGGTGCTTCGTGTCATGGGCGGAGCACGGCTCCGGGGAGAAGTCACGGTCACCGGAGCCAAAAACAGTGTGCTCAAGTTGATGGCCGTGGCCCTGCTCGCTCCGGGGCGCACCGTGCTCACGGATGTGCCTCATATCCTCGATGTGGAGATCATGGCTGAGTTGCTCCGGCGGCTCGGGTGTGACGTCAGCCACGACTCCGGCGGGGCCACCGTCGCGATTGACGTGCCCGAGCGATTGGAACATCGCGCTGACTACGACCTCGTCCGACGAATGCGTGCCTCCATCACCGTCCTCGGGCCACTGCTCGCGCGATGCGGTGTCGTTGATGTGGCTCTTCCCGGCGGCGACAACATTGGGTCACGCGGTCTCGACATGCACATAGCCGGACTGCAGCGATTGGGCGCCAGCGTGACCAGCGAGCACGGCTACCTGATCGCCCACGCGGAAGCAGGGCTCAGGGGAGCCTCCATTTGGCTGGACTTCCCCAGCGTGGGAGCGACGGAAACGCTCTTGATGGCGGCAAGCCTGGCGCAGGGTCGCACGGTGATTGACAATGCTGCGCGCGAACCCGAGATTGTCGATATCTGCTCCATGTTGACGGAGATGGGTGCGGATATTTCTGGGGCTGGGTCATCCACCCTGGAGATCAACGGGGTCGAGGTGTTGCGTCCTGTTGAGCATGCCACCGTGCCCGATCGCATTGTCGCCGGCACATGGGCGGTGGCGGCAGTCATGACGCGTGGGGATATCACCGTGCGAGGAGCGCGACCGGAGCACCTGGATATCGCCCTGGACAAACTCGTGACAGCCGGCGCGCAGGTGACCATGGTTGAGGATGGCTTCCGCGTGACGATGGATGCCAGGCCCACGGCGGTGGACATCGTGACCCTTCCCTATCCAGGATTCCCCACGGATCTGCAGCCGCAGTTCATCGCCCTCAACGCGATTGCCGAGGGCGCCGCGCTCGTGACGGAGAACCTGTTTGAGGCCCGATTCCGCTTCGTCCACGAGTTGGTCCGGCTGGGCGCCGACGTGCAGACTGAAGGCCATCACGCGCTGGTCCGCGGCCGCACCACGCTGAGCGGTGCGCCTGTCGAGGCGACCGATATTCGTGCCGGTGCGGGTCTGGTCCTTGCAGGGCTCGTGGCAGAGGGAGAGACGACGGTCCACGAGGTGCACCACATCGACCGTGGTTATGCCGGGTTCGTCGAGGATCTGAAGCGTTTGGGTGCTGATGTGCGCAGGACCGGCGCCCCAACCTAGGCGCGAGGCCCTAGCTGGGCGCGAGCCCGGGAGGCATCCGCCGGCCACACCATGACGCGAGGGCCATCGAGGGTTTGGGCCAGCGTGGCACGAATACCCGCATCCTCTAACTCGCGGCGCCAGATTTCCCCTTCAACATACGAGGGTGGCGTGGCGACCGGGATGAGCATGCCGTAGTCGTCGGTGGAACCCTGGCGGGGCGGGGCGGCCACGACGGACACGCCCCGTCGGAAGGTCCAGCGCAGCAGCAGGATGAGCAGGCCGAGGCCGCCAAAGGCCATCAGCGGACCCACGGCATAGGAGAAGGACGTTCCCACGCCCCTTATCGTGCTGCACGGCAGATACACGCGCCACTCGTGGGGACCCCCCGGTAGTCTCTCAGGGTGGGACGTGCCAAGGATCGCCCCTGGATCATGCGGACGTACGCCGGGCACTCCTCCCCGGCGGAGTCCAACGCGCTGTACAAGCGCAATCTCGCCAAGGGCCAAACGGGTTTGTCCGTGGCCTTTGACCTGCCCACCCAGACCGGATACGACCCTGACAGTCCGATGGCCGCCGGCGAGGTCGGCAAGGTGGGTGTGCCCATCGCGCACCTTGGTGACATGCGCCGCCTGTTCGATGACATTCCGCTGGACTCCATGAACACCTCCATGACCGTCAATGCCACGGCCATGTGGCTCTATGCGCTCTACGTCGTGGCAGCGGAGGAGCAGGGTGTCGCTGAGCATGATCTTCAGGGGACAACGCAGAACGACATCATCAAGGAGTACCTCTCTCGGGGGACGTACATCTACCCGCCGAGGCCGTCACTGCGACTCATCACGGACATGATCGAGCACACCGTCGAGCATGCACCGCAGTGGAATCCCATGAACATCTGCAGCTACCACCTCCAAGAGGCGGGCGCGACCCCCGTGCAGGAGGTCGCCTTCTCACTCTGCACGGCCATTGCCGTCCTCGATGCCGTACGGGACTCCGGACGGGTGCCACCGGATCGATTCGGAGACGTTGTGGCGAGGATGTCTTTTTTCGTCAACGCAGGCGTGCGCTTCATCGAGGAGATGGCCAAGATGCGCACCTTCGTTGCCCTGTGGGAGGAGATCACGCGAGAGCGCTACGGAGTCACCGATCCGATCCAGCGCCGTTTCCGATACGGCGTTCAGGTGAATTCACTTGGGCTCACCGAGGCGCAACCCGAGAACAACGTGCAGCGTATTGTCCTGGAGATGCTGGCGGTCACGCTGTCCAAGGACGCGCGGGCCAGAGCCATCCAATTGCCCGCGTGGAATGAGGCGCTCGGCCTGCCCCGTCCCTGGGATCAGCAATGGTCCCTGCGGGTGCAGCAGGTCTTGGCGGAGGAAACGGACCTTCTGGAGTACGACGATATTTTTGAAGGATCGCTGGTTGTTACTCGACTCGTGGACTCCATGGTGACCGAGGCCCGCGATGAGATGGCTCGAATCCTTGACGCGGGTGGAGCGGTGGCAGCCGTCGAAAGCGGATACATGAAATCTCAACTCGTCCAGGCGCACTCGCAGCGTCGGGCTCGGGTCGAGTCGGGCGAACAAATCGTCGTCGGTGTCAATCGTCATGTCGAGACCGAGCCCAATCCGATGCTGGCCGACCTTGGTTCGGCTGTGCAATTGGTCGATCCCGGTGTCGCTCAGCAGGCATTGGAGGGGATCGAAGCCTGGCGCGCACAGCGCGATGGTCCCTCTGTGGCGGCGGCCCTAACCGCTTTGCGGGATGCCGCCTCCGAGGGTGTCAACCTCGTGCCTGCGACGCTGGCGTGTGTTCGTGCGGGAGTGACGACCGGAGAGTGGGCCAATGCCCTGCGCTCGGTGTTCGGTGAGTTCCGTGCCCCCACGGGAGTCAGCGCGTCCCTCTCGGTGGGCGAGCCTGCCGAGGATGTGCGGGCGGTGCGTGATCTGGTCCAGGCCACAGAGCGGGACCTGGGATCCCGGATGCGCTTCCTGGTCGCCAAGCCGGGCCTTGACGGCCACTCGAATGGCGCTGAGCAGATTGCCGTTCGAGCCCGGGATGTTGGTTTTGAAGTGATTTATCAGGGCATCCGACTGTCGCCAGAGCAGATTGTGGCGGCCGCCGTGGCGGAGGACGTGGACGTCGTGGGGATCTCTATCCTCTCCGGTTCGCATCGGGAATTGATTCCTGCGATCGTCGATGGGATCCGCGCGGCCGGCATGTCAGAGACGGTCGTCGTGGCGGGCGGGATCATCTCGGATGTCGATGCTCAGTTTTTGCAGGAACACGGTGTCGCTGCTGTCTTCACCCCCAAGGATTACGACGCCACCGCCATCATGCGGACCATCGTGGATGAGATACGTGAGGTGCGCGGCTTGCCCCGCTCATCCCCGGTAGCGGGATGAAGATCGTCATTGCGCGTTGCTCCGTCGACTACGCGGGGCGCCTGACAGCCCATCTACCCGAAGCGGTCAGGGTGCTCATGGTCAAGGCGGACGGTTCCGTGCTGGTCCACGCCGACGGTGGTTCATACAAGCCGCTCAATTGGATGAGCCCCCCGTGCTGGCTCACCACGGCTGATGACGGGGGCACGATGATGTGGAGTGTCACGAATCGGGCAGGGGAGACCTTGACCATCCGTCTCCATGAGGTCCTCCATGAGTCCGAGCACGATTTGGGCATTGATCCCGGACTTGTGAAGGACGGAGTCGAGGCCCATCTCCAGGCCCTCCTCGCTGAGCATGTTGAGACCCTGGGCCGGGGCTGGACGCTCGTCCGGAGGGAGTTCCCGACAGCCATCGGCCCGGTGGACCTACTCTGCCGCGATGATGGTGGCGCGGCAGTAGCCGTGGAGATCAAACGACGTGGTGAGATCGACGGAGTCGAGCAGTTGACCCGCTATCTCGAACTTCTCAATCGAGATCCGCTGCTCGCACCGGTCGGGGGAATCCTTGCCGCACAGGAGATCAAGCCACAGGCCCGCACCCTCGCGGAGGATCGCGGTATCCGCTGCGTCGTGCTGGACTATGACGCGCTGCGTGGCACCGATGACACCACCTCGCGGCTCTTCTAGCCGCGGTGCGAGACTGCGGCGGATAGGGAGGTTGCGATGTCAGCACAGATGAGTCGGGTCGGTGTCGTCGGGCTCGGCACGATGGGCGCCGGAATCGCGGAGGTGTTCGCACGCAACGGCTTCACGGTGGTGGCGGTGGAGGCCTCGCCCGAGACGCTCGAACGTGGCCGCGGGGCCATCCACGGATCGACGGACAGGGCCGTGGCTCGAGGGAAGATTTCTGAGAGTGAGCGCGATGAGGTCCTCGGGCGCATCACGTTTGCGGGGAGCCTGGATGCACTGGCCCAGGTGGACCTCGTCATCGAGGCTATTCCCGAAGATCTTGATCGCAAACGCGCGTTGTTCGCCGCTTTGGATGGGATCGTCTCCGCGCACGCCATCCTGGCGACGAACACCTCGTCGCTATCCGTGACGGAGATTGCCGTGGCGACGCAGCGACCCGCGCAGGTCATCGGGATGCACTTTTTCAATCCGGCACCCGTGCAAGCATTTGTCGAAATCGTCCGAACGGTCGTCACCTCCCAGGAGGTTGTTGACCGTATGGTCGAGGTGGCGCGGCATCTGGGCAAGGAGCCCGTGGTCGTCGGTGACCGCGCAGGATTCATCGCCAATGCGCTGCTCTTTGGTTATCTCAATCACGCGGTGTCCATGTACGAAGCCCATTACGCAACTCGTGAAGACATCGATGCTGCGATGAAGTTGGGCTGCGGCTATCCCATGGGACCCCTAGCCCTCCTCGACCTGATCGGTCTTGACACCGCCTACGAGATCCTCGACACGATGTACAAGCAGGGCCGTGATCGACTTCATGCGCCGGCTCCGATCCTCAAGCAGATGGTGACCGCGGGTCTCAAGGGCCGCAAGACCGGTCAGGGGTTTTATTCCTACGCCGCTCCCCACTCCCCGCAGGTGGTCCCAGACGGTCCACAGGTGGACGAGTCGCGGGTGGATCCTCGGCCGGTGCAGCGCGTCGGCGTCATCGGATCGGGCACCATGGCGACGGGAATCGCGGAGGTCCTCGCCAAGGGAGGATGTGAGGTCGTCCTGGTCGCCCGGTCGGAGTCCAGTGTCGATCGCGCGCTCCGAGGGATTGACACGTCCCTCGGCAAGGCCGTGGAGCGCGGCAAAATCGAGTCCGCAGATCGAGACCTGATCCGAGGACGGATCAGTGGATCAACCGCACTGGAGGATCTCGCGGACGTTGATCTTGTCGTTGAAGCGGTTGTTGAGGACATCAATGTCAAGACCGCCCTCTTCGTCACTCTCGACCAGATATGCCGTCCGGGAGCGATCCTTGCGACGACCACGTCCAGTCTCCCCGTCATTGAACTCGCAGCGGTGACAAATCGTCCGCAGGATGTGGTCGGCCTTCACTTCTTTAACCCGGCAGCGGTCATGCGCCTGGTCGAGGTAGTCACAACGGTCTCAACTGCTCCAGATGTTCTGGCTACAGCGGTCGAGATATCCCTTCGGGCGGGTAAGCATCCTGTCGTGTGCGGGGATCGGGCCGGTTTCATCGTCAATGCGCTGCTCTTCCCCTACCTCAATGATGCGATTCGCATGCTGGAGGCCAACTATGCGTTAGCGGAGGACATCGACATCGCGATGAAGAAGGGCTGCGGTTATCCGATGGGTCCCTTTGAATTGCTGGATGTGGTGGGACTGGACGTGTCCCTGGCTATTCAGCAGACCCTGTACAGGGAATTCCGCGAGCCCGGATTCGCCCCTGCTCCCCGGCTGGAGCATCTGGTGACGGCGGGGTATCTCGGACGCAAGTCCGGCCGCGGATTCCGCACCTACGGCTAGCGGGTGGGACGTCGCAGACCGGCGCGCAAGCCGGCCGCCCCACGCCCGGATGTGCTCGAGGAGCACCCGGACGGCGACTGGTTTGTGCGCCCGATCACGGGATCGGCATCGACGAAGCCCTATCGCTGCCCCGGGTGTGACCAGGAGATTCCTCCGGCCACGCCGCACATTGTCGCCTGGCGGGCGGATAGGGGTGCTGATGAGAGGCGCCACTGGCATGCCCCCTGCTGGCGCGCTCGGGATCGCCGTGGGCCGGCCCGATGAGTGACCAGGTGCGTGCCGACGAGGCCATTCGCTCGGGGAGCGTCCTGCCCGCCCTTCGCCGACCCATCACGGTGACAACCTCGGATGGGCTGAATCTCGTCGGCGAGATCGCGGTACCGGTTGGCCGCCCGGCCGTGGCGACCCTGGTGTGCGTTCACCCACTTCCGACGCACGGCGGGATGATGGATAGCCACCTGCTGCGTAAGGCCGCTTGGCGATTGCCTGCACTGGCAGACATCGCCGTCCTGCGCTTCAACACGCGAGGGACAGCATCAGCAGCGGGAGTGAGTGATGGCTCCTTCGATGCCAGCGATGGCGAAGGCGAGGATCTCGCATCAGCGGTTGCCTGGGTCCGGGACGCAGGGCTACCCGATCCGTGGTTACTGGGCTGGTCCTTCGGCAGCGACGTCGTCCTTCGCCACGGGGTGGATCTCAACCCTGCCGGGGTGATCCTGGTCTCACCACCTCTGCGCTACACCTCACCGGAGGAGTTACGCCGATGGAACGATCTCACCTGCCCGCTCGTCTGCCTGATCCCAGAACTCGATGATGTCCTTCGGCCCGCCGAGGCTCGGGAGAGGTTCGCCGTGGTCCCGCGCGCCCACATTGATGTTGGTTTTGGAGCCGGACACCTGTGGGTGGGAGAGGTGTACGCCAGGATGGTGCTCGATGCCGTCGTTGAGCGGTTAGCCCCCGACCGGGCCCCCGTGCCGGGGATCTGGCCTGCAGACAGAGCCCTCCGGGAGGGCCCAATGGAAAGGTGGTCGGACCTATGAGCCTCGACCTGACGGGACGTCGCGCTGTGGTCACGGGAGCTTCCCGTGGCATTGGCCGAGCCATTGCTCTGGCGTACGCGCGCGAGGGCGCGGATGTTGCCGTGCTGGCGCGCAACGCCGAACTCCTCTCGGAGGTGGCCGTGGAGATGGAGGCACTCGGTGGCCGGGCGGTCGTTGTCACGGCCGATGTCTTGGACACCGATGCCACACGTTCGGCTGTGTCCGCCGCAGTCGATGCGCTGGGTGGACTCGACATCCTGGTGAACAATGCGGGTGGCAATTCTTTTTCTTCCCCGGTGAGTCATATGCGCATGAGTGGCTGGGAGAAGACAATGCGCCTCAACCTGGATTCCATCGTCCACATCACCCAGGAATGTCTTCCTGCTCTTGGTGAGGGAGGTGGCGCCATCATCAATGTCTCCTCCGTTGCCGGGCTCAGAGGGGCGCCGACCATGGCGCACTACGGTGCCGCCAAGGCAGCTCTCCTGTCCTTCACCCAGTCCCTCGCCCTCGAGACAGCCTGGATGGGTATTCGGGTGAATGCGCTCGTGCCCGGATGGATCGACACCGATCTCACGGATTTTCTCCGGTCCAGTGACGAAGCCGAACGAGGCACGCTCGCGCGCGTGCCGATGCAGCGGTGGGGCCGTGCAGAGGAGATTGCGGAGCCCGCCGTCTTCCTGGCGAGTGATGCGTCATCCTTCATGACGGGACAGGCGCTCATCATCGACGGCGGATTGTCAGTGATGCCCTAAACGGAACGTCCCGCGACCGCGGTCACGGTCAGGACTGGGGCACTCCGGCTGCTCGCAAGATTTCGCGGACGAAGGCTTTGATGCCCGACGGCCACTGCGGGTGGGTCCCGTCGCTGACAAAGTACTCCGGATTGTCCTCAGAGACGGCGTACCAATCGGCAATGACGGCGTTGGGATAGTCCGGAACGATGGAGGCGATGAGTTCGTTGTTGGGCCGCATCCACGGACGCGGAACGTTGGTGTTGACCACGACCACTCGCTCACGGTCACTCAGGATGTCGAGCATGGAGCGGAGTTGGTCTTCGGTGAGAACGCCGTTGGTACCGGTGTGAATGATGACCGTGGGAGCCAGGAGCCCCTTCTGTGACAGCCGCTCGACACGTTCCAGCACCCCGGAGGCCTGGCGGCTCACCTCCGCATCCACCTTGGCGAGATCGATCTTCTCCATGAGTTGGCCTGCAATACCGAGCATGACCGAGTCACCGATGGCTGTGACGGCACCGTTGGCGTTCGTGGGTATCCCATCCTTCGATGGGGTCGGCTCGGTTGTCCCCCCGGATGACCCCTCGGATGGCCCGGGGGACGGCGCAGCGGAGGCGGTGGGCTCGTCGATGAGGATTTCGGTGGGTCCCCCGTCATCAATGCCGAGGGCAGCGGCTACATCGGCGGGGACAGCCTGGTCGGGGGGCTTGGCCGTGGCCAGGCCCGCTCCGATGAGCCCCAGGGCGGCTATGGCAACACCGCTACTCGCGAGGACACGGCGCCGAAGATACGTACGCTCGTCGGGATCAGACTCGCGCCAGCGGGTGATGAAGGCACCGATGGCGCCGCGGCGAATCGGAATCTCGACGTACCGGTAGGAGAGTTCGGCGACCAGGAAAGTGAGTCCGAATCTGAGGACGAAGAGTGCGGGGCCGTCGAGGGGGATATCGAGGTTGGGGCGCGTGATGACGAAGATCGGCCAGTGCCACAGATAAAGGCCGTAGGAGCGCTGACCGATATACCGCCACGGCTGGGAGCCGAGAATCCGTCCGAAGGGTGCCCCGGGATGGCTCGCCGCAGCGATGAGCACACAGACCACGGCGGACAGTACGAGGAAGCCGCCTCGGTAGATGAAGTTGGAGTATTCACCGACCTGCCAGAAGAACCACACGACCGTGAGCAAAGCGATGACGCCCACGAGGGTGATCACAGCTTGCGCTCCACCCGTCAGCTGCCTGGAGAGTCGCCCGGGGCGCCACACCATGGCCAGTGCCGCACCGAGCAGGAGCCCCATGATGTGACTGTCCGCGCCGAAGTAGGCACGGCTGGGATCAGCCTCAGTGGGGTAGCCGTTGGTGATGGCGAGAAAGGCCATCCACAGGGTCGAGGCGAGTGCGCCCCCGACGGCCACGTAGAAGACGGCTCGGCGTCCCTTCCAGCGCAACAGGAGAAGGGCGAGAAGCGGCCAGATGAGATAGAACTGCTCCTCGACCGCGAGGGACCACAGGTGTTGGAGGAACGGAGGTCGACCGATCGCCTCGAAGTACGAAGCATCGGAGATGACGTACCACCAGTTCGTGACGTACAACAGGGAAGCGACAGCATCGGCGCGGAATGCTGCCGCGGAATCGCGGTAGACGAAGGCAGCGAGCATTCCCACCACGACGAGCATGAGCAGGAGGGCGGGTAGGAGTCGGCGTGCTCGTGCCAGGTAGAAGCGCTTGAAGTCGATGCGCCCGGAACGACTGAATTCCTCGGTGATCAATGTGGTGATGAGGAATCCGGACAAAACGAAGAAGACGTCCACCCCGAGATATCCGCCGCGCATCCAGGTGAGATCACCGTGGTAGAGGAGAACTCCGAGAACGGCGAGGGCTCGAACTCCATCCAGGCCGGGCAGGTAGCCCATCTCACCGGAACGCCGACCTCGATCGAGATTCCAGGGCTGACGGTCGGTGATATGACTGGTAGCCACCGTCGCCCCTTTCCACTACGCCAGGGCGCCGCCGTGCCGCGAGCCCTAGTCATCGTACGTGGTGGTGTCCGGTGAAACCCGTTCCTACCGCGGGGTATGGGGAAGTTTCAGTGCCCTCCACCCGCCTGGACGAGCTCGATGAGGACGCCACCGCAGTCCTTCGGATGGGCGAAATTCACGAGGGAACCCGCGGTGCCCGTCTTGGCCTCCTCGTACAGCATCCGCACACCTGCCGCGCGCAGGCGTCGAGCAGCGTCCTGCACATCGTCGACGCCGAAGGCCACCTGTTGAATCCCAGGACCCTGGCGCTCGAGGAATCGGCCGATCGGTGAATCCGCCCTCAGGGGTGCGAGGAGTTGAATGAAGCCATCGCCCACGGCAAGCATGGCTTCGCGCACGCCCTGCTCCTCGTTGATCTCTTCGTGCACCACCTGGACGCCGAAGGTACGCCGATAGAAGTCCACTGCCTGATCGAGGTCGGGGACGGCGATCCCCACATGATCAATGTGCGTGATGACCGGCGCGAGGGCCTGATCGTGGATGGCCGATGTGATCGGGGCCATGGATCCTCCTCAGAATGGTGGGCATCGGGCTCAGTCGTGCGGGGATGGCTGCCTCGCTAGGGTGACACCATCGTTGCAAGCCCGACCGTGCCACGCCCTCGGAGGTGCCCATGTCTGTGATTGTCGCCGGTGCTCGCACCCCTATGGGGCGCCTTCTGGGGTCGTTGAAGAGCCTGTCTGCAGCTGATCTCGGGGGAGCGGCCATCCGGGGGGCGCTGGAGCGTGCCGGAGTGTCCCCCGCTCTCGTCGACTACGTCATCATGGGTCAGGTTCTTCAGGCGGGCACCGGGCAGATCACTGCGCGCCAGGCTGCTGTCCAGGCGGGGATTGGCATGGATGTACCTGCTCTCACCATCAACAAGGTGTGCCTATCCGGTCTGGACGCAATCGCGTTGGCGGACCAACTCATCCGCGCGGGTGAGTTCGATGTCGTGGTCGCGGGCGGAATGGAATCGATGACCAATGCTCCGCACCTGCTCATGGGATCGCGTGAGGGTGTGAAGTATGGGGATTGGACCGTGGTGGACTCCATGGCCTTCGACGGGTTGACCTGCGCATTTGACACCTGCGCCATGGGTGAATCCACCGAGTCGTACAACGTGCGATACGGCCTCACCCGTGAGGAGCAGGACGCCTTTGCCGCGCGCTCCCACCAGCGAGCCGCCGCGGCCCAGGCCCAGGGCGTGTTCGCGGATGAGATCGTGCCCGTGGACATCCCGCAGCGCAAGGGAGATCCGATCGTCTTTTCTGCGGATGAGGGCATCCGTCCGGACACCACGGTGGCGTCGCTCGCTGGCCTGCGCCCAGCCTTTGCCAAGGATGGCACGATCACAGCGGGCACAGCCTCGCAGATTTCTGATGGTGCTGCGGCTGTCGTCGTCATGAGTCGTGATAAGGCCGAGGAATTGGGTCTGACCTGGCTGGCCGAGATCGGTGCGCATGGAGTCGTGGCAGGCCCGGATGCATCCCTGCACGAACAGCCGGCACGCGCCATCCTGCGTGCCTGCGACAAGGAGGGCATCGACGTAGCCGACCTCGACCTGATCGAGATCAATGAGGCGTTCGCCGCGGTGGGGATCGTGTCCACCCGGATACTGGACGTGTCCGACGAGATCGTCAATGTCAACGGGGGTGCCATCGCCCTGGGCCATCCCATCGGCATGTCGGGCGCGCGGCTGGTCTTGCATCTGGCCCACGAATTGCGCCGACGCGGGGGTGGAGTGGGCGCGGCCGCACTATGCGGTGGTGGTGGCCAGGGAGACGCACTCATCCTGCGCGTGCCGGGACGGTGAACGACCGGGAGGTGACAGAGGTCGACGACCTCGTCGCACGGGCTCGTCGTGGTGAGCCGCGAGCGGTGGCTCGCCTGATCTCCTGGGTCGAGGATGGCTCGCGCCTGCTGCCGGAGGTCCTGGCCCGACTTCCCTCGCGCGGGCAGGTGTTTGTCATCGGGCTGACGGGATCGCCCGGGGTCGGTAAGTCCACCATGACCTCCGCGCTCGTGTCCGCCTATCGCGCCCGACATCAGCGCGTGGGTGTGCTTGCGGTGGATCCGAGCTCCCCCTTTTCCGGCGGCGCACTCCTGGGCGACCGCATTCGCATGCAGGACCACGCGACGGACGAGGGTGTCTTCATCCGATCGATGGCGTCACGCGGCCACCTGGGAGGCATGGCAGCCTCAACGCCCCAGGCGGTGCGGGTGCTGGAGGCCGCTGGATGCGACATCGTCCTCATCGAAACCGTGGGCGTGGGCCAATCCGAGGTTGATGTCGCTGCCACGGCGGATGCCACCGTCGTGATCCTTGCCCCGGGAATGGGGGATGGCATCCAGGCCGCCAAGGCGGGGATCCTGGAGGTTGCCGACATCGTGTGCGTCAACAAGGCTGATCGCGACGGGGCGGAGTCGACCGCACGGGAGATCCGCCAGATGCTGCGGCTGGGAGCCCTCCGGGAGGGTTGGTCCCCTCCTGTGGTGACCTCAGTGGCCGCCAAGGGCGACATTCATGACCTCGTGGACGCCCTGGATCTACGTCACGAGTGGCTCAGCGAGGCCGATCACCTGCGGGCGCGCCGGCGTGAACGGGCAACCGCTGAGATTCTCGCCCTCGCACAGGGGAGGGCCCGGGAACGATGGAAGGCGCGACTGGACCCCGAGGTCATCGATGGGGTGGCCGAGGGACGTGTGAGTCCGTTCGACGCGGCCGACGGCCTCCTCTCTGGCGACTGATGACGGATGGCAGGATGAGCGCGTGAGTCAGCCCTCCATGCCCCTCCGCGGTGCCGTCGACCTCGGTGCCCTGGCAAGTCAGCGCGAGGCAGAACAGCGTCGCGAGAGTGCCATGGCGACCGCTCCTGCCGGCATTGTCATCGATGTCACGGAGGCGACGTTCCCGCAGGCTGTCATCGAGCAGAGCATGACGGTGCCGGTGGTCCTTGATCTGTGGGCGACGTGGTGCGGACCCTGCAAGACGCTGTCACCGATTCTGGAGGCACTGGCTGCGGAGTACGGCGGACGGTTCGTGCTCGCCAAGGTCGATGTCGATGCCGAGCAGCGTGTCGCGCAGGCGTTCCAGGTCCAGTCCATCCCGAGTGTTTTCGCCGTACTCGGCGGTCAGCCCGTGCCGTTGTTCCAGGGGGCCCTTCCTGAGCCGCAGGTGCGCGCCTACATCGATGAGCTGCTGCGCGTGGCAGCAGAAAACGGCGTTACGGGCACCGTCGCGACTGAGCCGGAGTCGCCGGTTGAGGAGCCCGTCGAAGAGCCGGAGGACCCGCGCTTCGCGGCCGCCTTTGATGCCATTGAGGCCGGCGACTGGGCGGCGGCAGCGCTCGCCTACACAACGGTGCTCCAGTCATCTCCGTCCGATGCGGACGCCCAGGCGGGTGCCGCGCTGTGCGACATGCAGGTCCGCTTGGAGTCCGGAGGGGAATCCGGCCCATTGCGCGATGCGGACGTGGCGGCTGCGGCGGGGGACTACGAGGTGGCCTTCCGTACGCTCGTGGCACTGGTGTCATCATCCACCGGAGATGAGCGGGATCAAGCGCGCGAGCGCCTCATCGCACTCTTCGCACTCGCGGGTGATGATCCCGCGGTGCCACCGGCCCGCCTGGCGCTCGCCAACGCGCTCTTTTAGGCGTGGTCGATTGCGCCCATCGAGCTCACGCGCCGGTCCCCTCATGACGCAGCCACAGGGTGGCCAGGGGGGGGAGCGTCACCTCGGCGCTGAAGGGATGTCCGTGGCAGGGAGAGGGATGCGCTGTCACCGCGCCGAGATTGCCCACTCCACTCCCGCCGAACTCCGTCGCATCCGTGTTGAGAATCTCGTCCCAGTGCCCACCGGCTGGCAGTCCGAGTCGGTAGCCGGTGCGGGCCAGTGGGGACATGTTGGACACGCTCACCGCGGGTCGATCGCGATCATCCCAACGGATCCAACTGAACACGTTGGCACCGGCATCGTTGGCGTCAATCCACTCAAATCCACCCGGGTCATCATCACGCTGCCACAGTGCGGGGGTTGCGCGGTAGACGCGATTCATCTGCTGCAGCGCCCGCTGAACGCCCAGGTGCTCATCGAACTGGAGTAGCCACCAGTCCAGGCCCTCATCCGCCGACCACTCGGTCGACTGCGCGAATTCAGACCCCATGAAGAGCACCTTGCGACCAGGGTGCGCCCACATGTAGCCAAAGTAGGCACGAAGATTGGCAAGTTGCTGCCAGCGGTCACCCGGCATGCGGGCCACCAGCGATCCCTTGCCGTGCACAACCTCGTCGTGGGAGATGGGCAGGACGAAGTGCTCGCTATAGGCGTACGCCATGGCGAACGTCATGTCGTTGTGATGGTACTGACGATAAATCGCTTCGCGCTGCATGTATCCGAGGGAGTCATGCATCCAGCCCATGTTCCACTTCAGTCCGAAGCCAAGGCCACCGAGATAGGTGGGACGGGTGACACCCGGCCACGAGGTGGATTCCTCCGCGATGGTGACGACTCCGGGTACGCGCTTATAGACGGTGGCGTTCATTTCCTGGAGGAAGGCGACCGCGTCCAGATTCTCTCGGCCGCCAAAAGCGTTGGGGGTCCACTGGCCCTGTTCCCGTGAGTAGTCGAGGTACAGCATTGAGGCGACCGCGTCCACTCTCAACCCATCGACGTGGAACTCCTCGCACCAGTACACAGCGTTGGAGACGAGGAAGTTGCGCACCTCGATCCGTCCGAAGTCAAAGATGTACGTCCCCCAGTCGGGATGCTCTCCGCGCTGGGGGTCGGCATGTTCGTACAGCGGGGTGCCGTCAAACCGGGCCAGTGCCCAGGCGTCTTTGGGGAAGTGGGCCGGGACCCAATCGACGAGCACGCCGATGCCGGCACGGTGGAGGTGATCGATGAGGTAGCGCAGGTCATCGGGTGAGCCAAAGCGGCTCGTTGGAGCAAAGTATGAGGTGACCTGGTAGCCCCACGAGCCACCGAAGGGATGCTCCGCGACGGGGAGGAACTCCACGTGGGTGAAGCCCTGGTCCACGGCGTACGCCGTCAGTTGTTCCGCCAACTGGCGATAGTCCAGGCCGGGGCGCCAGGAGCCGAGATGGACCTCGTAGATGGACATGGGGCGTCGCAGCGGATCGGTGGCCTCCCGGTCGGCCATCCATGCGCCATCGTCCCAGTCGTAGGTGCTGGTGTAGACAACCGAGCCGGTGGAGGGGGGCACCTCGGTTGCGAATGCCACAGGATCTGCCTTGTCTCTCCACACGCCGTCGCATCCGAGGATGGCGAACTTATAGACCGTCCCATCGCCTATGTCGGGAACGAAGAGTTCCCAGACCCCCGTGCGGCCCAGGCTCCGCATGGGATGCGCACGCCCATCCCAGTGATTGAAGCTGCCCGTGACCCGCGCACCGAGGGCGCTGGGTGCCCACACGGCAAAGGACACCCCCGTGACGTCGCCGAAGGGACTGGGGTACGTGTGCACATGCGCGCCCAGCACCCGCCACAGTTCCTCATGGCGTCCCTCGCTGATGAGATGCAAATCAAGTTCGCCCAGGGTGGGGAGGAAGCGATAGGGGTCGTCCCCGGGGATGACCTCACCGGTGTAGGTCACATCCAGCCGGTAGTCGGGTACCGCGTCCGCGGCGAGGACGCCGACCCACACCCCCCGGTGCTCGTGGGTCAGGGGAAGGGTCACCGTGTCGGTGATGACCGTGACGTCGTCCGCGTGTGGCCGCAGGACCCGGATGGTCACACCCGATGCGCCGAGGTGGGGACCAAGGATGGTGTGGGGATCGGGGTGGGAGCCGTCGACGAGGTCATCAAGATCTGCGGAGGCAACCTTGACCGGCTTGATCGCCCTGGTGGATTTGGAGGACTTGCCCTGCGCCTTCGGGCTCATGATCGAGGCACGTCACAACTCATGCGCGCGTCACCTCAAAGATGTGGGCGACGGTGAAGGCGGGGTCCAGTCGGACGTAGGTGCTTTGACCCCAGGTGAAGGACTGCGATGTCACGTGGTCATAACCGTCGAGTCGGTCCTCGCGCTGCATCCCCAGGGCGGGCATGTCCCACCACACCATCGTCTCGCGTACGCGGTGGGGATCGAGTGTGCAGACCACGAGGGTGATGTCGTCCCCGACTCTTTTGGAGTAGGCGATGACAGCGTCGTCCTCCGTGCGATGGAAGAGCAGGCTCCGCAGGTCCTGGAGCGGGGGGAGATGGGATCGCGCCGCGTTCAGCATGCTGATGAAGGGCGCCAGGCTGAGCCCGGCCTCCTCCGCCGCCTGCCAGTCCCGGGGGCGCAGTTGATACTTCTCCGAGTCCAGGTAGTCCTCGCTGCCCTCGCGAACAGCAGTGCCCTCATAGAGTTCGAAGCCTGAGTAGACGCCCCAGGTGGGGGATAGCGTCGCGGCAAGAGTCGCTCGGATGGCGAACGCCGGTGGTCCACCGTGCTGAAGGTACGCCGAGAGGATGTCCGGTGTGTTGACGAAGACATTGGGTCGCATGTACGCCGCAGCCGAGGTGGCGAGTTCAGTGAAGTAGTCCTGCAGGCCCTCCTTGTCATTGCGCCAGGTGAAGTAGGTATAACTCTGCTGGAATCCCACCTCGGCCAGGGCCCGCATCATCGGCGGTCGAGTGAATGCCTCCGCAAGGAAAATGATGCCCGACTCCTCGGTGGAAACATCCGAGATGAGCCGTTCCCAAACCCACAGTGGCTTGGTGTGCGGATTGTCGACGCGAAAGATCCGAACACCCAGGGATATCCAGTGACGAACGACGCGAAGGACCTCGGCGTACAGGCCCTCGGGATCGTTGTCGAAGTTGAGTGGATAGATGTCCTGGTACTTCTTCGGTGGATTCTCCGCGTAGGCGATAGATCCGTCTGCACGTCGGGTGAACCAGTCGGGATGTGCGCTGACCCAGGGATGATCCGGAGATGCCTGGAGCGCCAGATCGAGTGCGATCTCCATGCCCAACTCCCGGGTGCGGGCGATGAAAGCGACGAAGTCGGCTTGGCTGCCGAGTTCGGGATGGATGGCATCGTGGCCTCCATCCGCCGAGCCGATAGCCCATGGCGATCCCGGATCCCCCGCGAGCGGCTCCAGCGAATCGTTGCGGCCCTTGCGATGGGCGGCACCTATGGGATGAATGGGTGGCAGGTAGACAACATCGAAGCCCATGGCTGCGATAGCCGGGAGTCTTTGTGCTGCTGTCGCGAACGTGCCCGACCGCAACGGGCGGCCCTGGGCGCCCTCACTGCGCGGGAAGAACTCATACCAAGACCCGACGAGTGCTCGACGCCGCTCAACCAGGAGTGGCCATGGGCCACAGGAGGTCACGTCCACCCGCAGCGGGTCTGTGGTCAAGGCGGCCTCGACGTCGGGATCAAACGCAGCAGCCAATCGCGCTTCGGGAGATAAAGCAGTGTCTCGGACGTTGCGGGATATTTCCAGCATGCGGGCGCTGGGACGGACCGCTGCGATCTCATCCAGGAGGAGTGCTCCCTCCTCCAACTCCAACGCGATATCCAATCCGGCGGGCACCTTGATGCCCGCGCGGTGTGCCCAGGTGCCCCAGCGGTCATCCCAGGCCTCAATGGTGAAACTCCACATCCCCTCGCCGTCCGGACGGACGTGCGTGCCCCACACATCGACGCCGCTGCTCAGGGGGGTCATGCGGTGGCGCGCACGCTCCTCACCCGTCGGGTCGTGCAGGACGAGGGTCACACCCAGTGCGTCGTGGCCCTCGCGGAAGGCGGTGGCGCGGATCGGGACCTGCTCGTGGACGACAGCCTTGGCGGGGCGCCGACCCGACTCCACCGTCGGTGACACATCAGTGATCGCAAAGCGACCGGTCAAGACGGCAGGCACACTGCTCAGCCACGGCTCGGTCAGGTCAGCGGATGGATTCGGTCGGTCGAGGGGTTCCTTCGATGGGGCCGGGGGAGCCTTCTGCGATGCCCGTCCCGCCATGGAACCAGCCTACTGGCGCCACCCGTCCCGTGACCCCAGCATCGGAAATCACCGGAAGCGGCCTGCAATTGCCGGGGTGGGTTGCAGTGTCCCCTGAGGTTTTCCGTGACGAGCCGTAAGGATCGTGTGCCCGCGGCCGCTCGTGCGATGACCCGCTAGCGTGGCGGCCGTGAAGGCCATTCGCAGGTTCACTGTCCGCACGGTCGTTCCCCCGGCCCTTGAGCCGCTGGAGGAACTCGCTACCAACCTGCGCTGGGTGTGGCATCCGGAGACCCGTGATGTCTTCAGGTCCATTGATCCGGACGTCTGGTCGCGGGTGGGGGATGATCCGGTGCGCCTCCTCGGAGAGGTATCGACGCAGCGATTGGACCAACTCGCGGAGGATCCTGGCTTTGTTGACTGGGTGCAGCGCACCCGCGACGACCTGCGTGCGTATCGCCATCGCGAGGCGTGGTTCCAGCACCAGCCGGATGACCGGCCGGCATCCATCGCCTATTTTTCTCCCGAGTTCGGAGTTGCGGCAGCGCTGCCACAGTATTCAGGTGGGTTGGGAATCCTGGCCGGGGACCATCTCAAGGCGGCGTCGGATCTGGGCGTGCCGATCGTCGGCGTGGGACTGTTCTACCGTTCGGGCTACTTCCGGCAGACACTTTCGGCCGAGGGGTGGCAGACCGAGACCTACCCCGTCATTGATCCAGACGGGCTTCCCGTGTCGCTCTTGCGCGATGGGTCGGGGGCCCCGGTGCTCATCCGGGTCGGGTTGCCGGGGGGCCGACAGTTGCGGGCCCACGTGTGGGTGGCCCATGTGGGCCGAGTCGACCTCCTCCTTTTGGATTCCGACGTCGAGGAGAATGATCCCGTCGAACGGGAGGTTACTGATCGACTCTACGGCGGCGGTAGTGAAAATCGACTGGCGCAGGAGGTGCTTCTCGGCATCGGCGGCGTGCGCGCGATCCGCGCGTACTGCGACCTCACCGGCATGCCCGCGCCGGAGGTCTTCCACTCCAACGAAGGACATGCCGGTTTCCTTGGCATCGAGCGGATACGCGAGCTGGTCGTGGCGGGACTGGACTTCGATGCTGCGCTTGAGGTCGTCCGTGCGGGCACGGTGTTCACAACCCACACGCCGGTGCCGGCCGGGATTGATCGCTTCCCGCGGGAGTTGATTGAGCGGTTTTTTGGCGGTGACAATGCCGAGCCGGGCATGCCGGTGGAGCGGATTGTGGACCTGGGCGCGGAATCCTTCGACGGGGGAGACCCCAGTGTCTTCAACATGGCGGTCATGGGGCTGCGTCTATCGCAGCGCGCAAACGGTGTCAGCCTGCTGCACGGCGCCGTCAGCCGAGGGATGTTTGCCGGCCTGTGGCCAGGATTCGATGCCGACGAGGTCCTCATCACCTCCATTACGAACGGCGTCCATGCCCCCACCTGGGTGGCGCGGGAAGTTCGTGATCTGGCGGTCCGTGAGCTGGGAGCTGAATTCGACGATGAAATTCAGGGGTGGGAGGCCATGGGGCGCATCAGCGATGAAGCAATCTGGCCGGTGAAGCGCCTCCTGCGCGAGCATCTCGTCGCCGATGCACGCGAACGTTTGCGAGCATCGTGGCGCGTGCGAGGAGCTGCGGACGCCGAGTTGGGGTGGATTGACAATGTCCTTGATCCGGATGTGCTCACGATCGGTTTTGCCCGCCGAGTCCCGTCGTACAAGCGACTGACGCTGATGCTGCGCGACACGGATCGACTGCGCGAGTTGTTGCTGCATCCGGAGCGCCCCATCCAAATCGTCATCGCCGGCAAGGCCCACCCGGCTGATGACGGTGGCAAGCGCCTCATTCAAGAACTCGTGCGCTTCTCAGATGATCCACAGGTGCGTCATCGCATTGTCTTCCTTCCCGACTACGACATCGCCATGGCGACGACCCTGTATCCGGGCTGTGACGTATGGCTCAACAATCCCATTCGTCCCCTCGAGGCCAGTGGTACGTCGGGCATGAAAGCAGCTCTCAATGGAGCCCTCAATCTGTCGATCCTGGATGGCTGGTGGGATGAGTGGTACGACGGGGAGAATGGATGGGCCATCCCGTCAGCGGATGCCATCGATGATCCCGACCGGCGAGACGACATCGAAGCAAACGCGCTGTACGACCTCATGGAGACCGACGTTGCTCCCACCTTCTATCAGCGAGGCGACGACGGTTTACCCCATCGCTGGATCGAACGCGTCCGTCACACCCTTCAGACATTGGGACCCAAGGTCCTTGCCAGCCGCATGGTCAGTGAATACGTCACACGGCTGTACACGCCTGCCGCGATAGCCTCGCGCACATTCGTGCGGGATGACTACGCGCTCGGTCGCGACCTAGCGGAGTGGAAGGCACGGGTCCGCGGCGGTTGGAGCGGTGTGTGCGTCGAGCATGTTGAGGCGTCAGGGATTGGCGACATGCCAGCGCTGGGAGCTCCCCTCCATGTCCGCGCGTACGTCCGGCTCGGGGACCTTCGGCCCGAAGACGTCCTGGTGCAGGTCGTCTTCGGTCGCGTGGATGAGCAGGACCTCCTGGTTGCACCCAACACCGTTGATTTGCGATCGGAGGAGTCCCAGGACGACATTCGGTGGCTCTTCGTCGGGGATGTGTGCCTGGAGCGGACGGGTCCCTTTGGCTACACCGTGAGGGTCCTTCCCCGCCACGAAGGGCTGGTATCGCCCGTAGAGATGGGGCTGCTTGTCGTGCCTGCGCTCCCGGCGGAGCCGGCCGCCGTCGCCCTGCGATGACGCCTAGGACGCCACGCGCAGCAGCACGCACGATCGAGGGGTAAGTCGCACGGTCGCGCCGGAGGACAGACGATCTGCCGGTCGAGGTGTCCCCGTGTCAAAGACCACCTCATAGGACGATCCAAAAGGTTCACCCGGCAACACGAAGTCGTACTCGTCATCGGACGCGTGCACCAGGAAGAGGAAGGAATCGTCCGTCGGTGCCAGGAGGTCTCCGGGCACGTGATGGCCCTCCCCGGACAGGTACATGCCCAATGTTTGTGTCCAGGGGGCGTTCCACTCCTCGTTGGTCAGTGGGTTGCCATCCGGGCCGATCCAGCCCAAGTCGGGGGCTCCTCCATCGCGCACCGGGCGGCCATCAAAGAAAAAGCGCTGACGAAAGACCCAGTGGTCTCGGCGCAGGGTGACCACCATGCGGGCGAAATCCAACATCTGCGACTGCCACGGATCCCAGTCCCAGTCGAACCATGAGGTGTCGTTGTCCTGACAGTAGGCGTTGTTGTTACCTCCCTGCGTGCGACCGAATTCGTCACCGCCGAGAATCATCGGCACACCCGTGGAGAGCAGGAGCGTGGCGAACATGTTCCGGATTTGCCGCTGACGTGTCTCGGTGATGACGGGATCATCCGTCTCGCCCTCATGGCCGTAGTTCGCCGATCGATTGTCATCGGTGCCGTCGCGGTTGTCCTCGAGATTCGCCTCGTTGTGCTTGTGGTCGTATGTCGTGAGGTCGCGCATGGGGAAGCCATCATGGGCGGTAATGAAGTTGATCGAGGAGTAGGGGCGACGTCCCTCGCCTCCATAGAGATCAGCCGAGCCCGACAGTCGCCATCCCAGTTCACCCACGCCGGCAGAGCCACGCCAAAAGTCCCTGATGTTGTCGCGGTAGCGACCGTTCCACTCCGCCCACAGCATGGGGAACTCCCCGACCTGGTAGCCCCCCGGCCCGACGTCCCAGGGTTCAGCGATGAGTTTGACGCGCCGCAGGATCGGATCCTGCTGGATCGTCGTCATGAAGGTGCCCAGCATGTCCACGTCGTGGAAGGAACGCGCCAGTGCGGAGGCGAGATCGAAGCGGAAGCCATCCACGTGCATCTCGGTCACCCAATAGCGCAGTGAATCCATCACCATCTGCAGGACGTGTGGGTTGGAGACATCAAGTGTGTTGCCGCACCCGGTGTAGTCCATGTAGTGACGACCGTCGCTCAGGCGGTAGTAGCCCGGATTGCATATGCCGCGAAAGGACAGTGTCGGGCCCAGCTCATTGCCTTCGGCCGTATGGTTGTAGACAACATCAAGGATGACTTCGAGCCCGGCGGAGTGCAGGGTTCGGACCATTTCCTTGAATTCGCGCACCTGCTCTCCACGGGAGCCGCTGGCGGAATAATGCGCGTGGGGCGCGAAGAATCCCAGTGTGTTGTAGCCCCAGTAGTTGGTGAGTCCTAACTCCAGCAGATGAGGTTCGTTGACGAAATGGTGCGTGGGCAGGAGTTCTACGGAGGTGACACCGAGGGATAGGAGGTGGTCGATGATGGCCGGGTGCGCCAGTCCGGCGTAGGTGCCGCGGATGTTCTCGGGGACCTGCGGATGCCGCATCGAGATACCGCGCACGTGCGTCTCATAGATCACCGTGTCGGTCCAGGGTGTCTGCGGGGGACGGTCGTCGTACCAATCGAAGGACGTCGTCACGGCAATACTTCGCGGGACGAACGGCGCTGAATCCGCGTCGTTGCGCATGAGATCGTCGCTTCCCACATGTGCGAACACCGCGGGGTCCAGGCGGAAGTCGCCGTCCAGTGCCCGGGCATACGGATCCATGAGAAGTTTGTGCGGGTTCCAGCGAGCGCCCTGTGATGGCTCCCACGGCCCGTCAACCCGGAAGCCGTATGCGGCGCCCGAGGAGATACCCCCGATATGGCCGTGGAAAATGCCAAAGGTCTGCTCCGGTAGCCGAATGACACGTTCGCGACCAGCCTCGTCGAACAGGCACAGGTCGACGTGGGTGGCGCCCGGAGCCCAGAGGGCGACATTGGCGCCGGTGGCGTCCAGGGTCAGCCCGAGTGGATCCCAGGACCCTGCTCCATCGATCATGGGCTCCATGCATCCCTCAGGTTCTGCTCGCGGCGAATCCCATCTACGCTACTAGGCTGGTGGTGCAAAGCGCCCGAGGCGCGGCGAGCGGAGGTTCCTGCGTCGTGGCACGGGAGTCTGCAACCGGCCCACGGAATGCAGCAGGACTGACGTGAGGAGTGGACATGACGCACCTGGTCACCGTCGATGTGACCGATGGTGTGGCGACCGTACGTTTTGACCGCCCCCCTATGAATGCACTCTCGGTCGAGGTGCAGGAGGGCCTTCGCGATGCGGCTCGTGACGTCGCTCGTCGGCGCGATGTAGGAGCCGTCATTGTCTACGGTGGCCCCAAAGTTTTTGCCGCCGGAGCCGATGTCAAGGAGATGGCGGATTGGACCCTGTCCGAGGCATTGGAACGCACCCGAGGCCTCCAGGACGCCTTCACCGCGATTGAGCAGATCCCGCAACCCACGATCGCCGCCGTCACAGGCTTCGCACTCGGCGGCGGATGCGAGCTAGCGCTGTGCTGCGACTTCCGCGTGGCCGGAGACAACGCCAAGTTTGGCCAACCCGAGATTTTGTTGGGCATCATCCCCGGCGCCGGTGGCACCCAGCGACTTCCACGGCTGGTCGGCCCGGCACGCGCCAAGGACCTCATTTTTTCCGGGCGTTTCGTGGGGGCGGAGGAGGCCCTGTCGATCGGGCTGGTTGATCGCGTGGTGCCTCCGGATGACGTGTACGCCACGGCTGCGGCCTGGGCTTCTGAGTTTGCTCGTGGACCGCGCCTGGCACTGCACGCCGCCAAGGCGGCAATCTCTCGAGGCCTAGAGACGGATATCCAATCGGGATTGGAAATTGAGCGTGTTCACTTCGCTGGTCTCTTTGGCACTGAGGATCGACGGATTGGCATGTCGTCCTTCATGGACAACGGCCCGGGACAAGCGGAGTTCACCGGATCATGAATGACCCGCGCATGGAGCAGGCCTGGCACGACCCCAAACTGGCCAACGTGATTTATCACGACTGGGAAGCCTCCACGTACGATGACAAGTGGAGCATCTCCTATGACGAGAGATGCATTGACTACGCGCGGGATCGCTACGTGCACGTCGCAGGGGACTCAGGATGGCCGTGCGGTCGGGTCCTTGAAGTGGGTGCTGGCACGGGGTTCTTCGTCCTCAACCTCATGCAGGCAGGGCTTGCGACATCGGCTGTGGTCACCGACATCAGCCCGGGCATGGTGGAGGTCGCCGTCCGCAACGGCAAGGAACTCGGCCTGGACGTGACGGGACAGGTCGCCGATGCGGAGGCGCTGCCTTTTGACGATGAGAGTTTCGATGTGGTCATCGGCCATGCTGTGCTCCATCACATCCCCGATGTGGAGTTGGCCATCCGCGAGTTCCTCCGCGTGCTGCGCCCCGGAGGTCGCTTCGTGTTTTGCGGTGAGCCGACACAGCGGGGCGATGTCATCGCACGCCGCTTGTCCCGGCTCACCTGGTGGGCGGCTTCGCAGGCCACGCAGTGGCCGGGCTTGCGCGATCGTTTTGGCCGGCCCGCGGAGGAGTTGACTCAATCCTCAGAGGAGGCCTACCTCGAAGCAGTCGTGGACCTGCACACCTTCGATCCGGACGCGCTGGCCCGGATGGCGCTGCGAGCTGGCGCCATCGATGTGAAGACCGTCACGGAGGAGCTCACCGCCTCCTGGTTCGGCTGGCCTGTGCGCACCCTCGAGGCCGCTGTGCGACCGGGATCTCTCGGGTGGGGCTGGGCGACGTTCGCCTATCGCACCTGGCAGCGGCTGGCAGCCCTGGATGAGCGTGTGCTCGCCCGGGTGGTCCCGGACGAACTCTTTTACAACGTCAGCGTGACCGGGGTGCGGCCTTGAACCTCCTCCGCCACCGGAGGGTGCAGGCCGTCACCGACCAAGCAGGTTGATGGTTCGATCTGCGGCGCCACGAGGTGCTGGGATCGGCTGAGCTCTCCGGCGGGTGATCTCTTCCGATTCCGGTGCACGTGCCCGCAGGTAGGCGTCGTCCGTGCGAGCCGCTAGGCCGGCCCAGTCATGGTCGCTCCTCAGGCGCTCCCGCGCAACGTGGGCCATGCGCTGTGCATCATCGGGATTGTCGAGCGTGGACATGACCGCATCGGCAAGGGCGGCGGGATCACCCGGAGTGAAGGTTCGCCCGGTGACGTCATCGATAACGAACTCAGCCAGCCCACCCGTGCGAGCAACGACGAGCGGGGTGCCGAGTGCCGCACCCTCAAGACTGACGAGACCGAAGGGTTCGTAGAGACTGGGCAGGACGAGGGCATCTGCCGCGGCCATGAGCGCGTGGAGGTGCGTGTCGGGCAGCCAGCCGACGAAGTCCACCGAGTCGGTGACGCGTCGCTCCTTCGCCAGTGCTTCCAGTGCCTGCGCGTGCCCACCTCGTCCGGCCACAACAGCGCGCAGACCGGGTGCGCGCCGGCGCAATTCGGGGAGGGCCTCGATGAGTGTGTGGGCCCCCTTCTCCCACTCGAGGCGGCCGACGAAGACCACGAGCGGCCCGTGTGCGGCATGCGCCTCGCGTGCCTGGGCCGCCTGGGCCGCAGTGGTGCGCCAACGCCTCAGATCGATGCCGTTCGCGATGACGTCGATATGGTCCTGTGGGGGATTGATATCGAAGAGTTGCTCGACCTCACGTCGCATGTGGTGCGAACACACGATGATGCGATCCGACGTATGCACCAGCCAGTGCTCGATGTCGTGGATCGCTTCAGACAGTGGCCCCGGCAGCCAGCCCTGATGCCTGCCCGCTTCCGTCGCGTGAATCGTGGAGAGGAGCGCATCGGCCGAAAGGATAGGTCGTAGGGCGATGGCAGCGTGGGCACTGACCCAGTCATGGGCGTGGATGACATCGACATGGCCGAGGCTGCTGCCCACCCGGATGAGTGCGGTTTGCATGCCGAGCACCCAGGCCAGGAGGTTCGCCTCGGTGAATTCCAGCGCGGGCGGATCATGCGGGACGCGGACAATATCGACGCCATCGAGAGTCTCCCGCACGGTCTCGACGCCTGCACTTTGCGTCAGCACGATCACCTCGTCGCCGCGCGCAGCCTGAGCTTCGGCGAGGGAATGCACGTGGCGGCCAAGCCCGCCGTAGACCATCGGGGGGTACTCCCACGACACGTGGAGTACGCGCATCCGGTGAGCATAGGGCCTGGTGCCCGCTGGCTCACCGGAGGAAACGTCGCGCATCGAGATCACCGAAGGGATGGTCACGCTGTCCCGCCTGTTCGGCACGTGTGCTGGCCGATGCCACATCCCCGACACGAAGGGCATCCATGATTCTGTGTGCTGCGTCTACGTGGCCTGTGAAGCGCCCATGTGCGTAGTCTGCGGCCGTGTCATGGCTGACCATGAATGCCCAGTCGCTTGCGAGTGCGAGCAGAGTCTCGCGAATCAACTGGTCATGTGCCGGCGAGCGATGTCGACGGGGGTGGCTCTCGTCGAGCATCGCGAGAACATCGTGTGCGAGAGCGCTCTGCCTTTCCGCCATGTCGTGTGGATCGGTCCAGATATGCCAATCCTTGCCCAGACCCCAGGACCCGGGCTCGGGGATGACGCGGCCCACAGGGTCGGTCACGGCTGACTCGAGGCCGATCACCTGCACTCCTGCGGTGGGCAGCAGGTCGAGGATGCGATCGAGCCACATCGGGCCCTCATGCCACCAGTGGCCAAAGAGTTCCGTGTCGAAGGCCGCCACGACAAGTGGATCCGAGGTCAGCGTCGATAGTTCGTTCAGGCGTCGGACCACGACGTCGACGAAGTCGTGAGCGTCGCTCTCCACCTGCGCGCGTGCCTGGTCGGTGTTGTACGGCGCCTTCTGCAGGGGGTCGACGTGATGACCGGTCACCCGGCACGGCTGGAAGCCCCACTCGTGATCGAAGGTGTGGAAGTCGCGGTACCAGCGATTGCCCGGGTAGCCGCGACGGGGTGACCACACTCGGTAGGTGACCTCGAGATCTCGTCCCACGACCCGGACGTCGGTGTCACCGAGGAGCCACGCGTTGGCGGTTGTGGCGCCGGAGCCAAGCAGGCTCGGTCCGTCGAGGACCAGATGATCCACCCCCGCTGCGGCCAGGATGGATTCCATGCCCGGTTCCCAGGCACACTCCGGTGTCCACGATCCCGTGGGCCGTGTCCCCCAGCGGCGGAGTGCGTCGTCGAGTCCCGCGGTGAGGCTGTCTCGCGCGAAGCGCGCGGGCATGAGCGGAGTGAATGTGTGCGTGAGTGGGCCCCCGAGGACGTCTATCACGCCGGAGTGGAGGAGGGCGCGCAGCGCCGCGGATCCACCCGCGCTCCAGTGTGACTCAAAGTCGGTGAGTGCCGCGGATGCCAAGGCGTACTCGCGTTGACCGGTCGTCCTGCGATCGATGTCGCGCGCGCCCGCCATCCCGATGGCGCGTGTCTGCCAGTAGCCGAGCCAGGTGTGATGCGCCTCCAGGAGATAGGGGTCATCCCATTGCGCAGCGAGGATCGGTGTCACCCCCAGGGTCACCTGACCACGCAGACCCTTCTCGGCCCGCTTCCGCAGGAGTGAAAAGAGGGGCTGGTAGGAGGTAGCCCAGGCCTGATGCAACCACTCCTCACCGACGGGCCACGTGCCGTGATGGGCAACCCAGGGCAGGTGGGTGTGGAGGACGATGGCGAAGCGCCCCCGTGTTGTGCGGCCTGTCTCCGTCGAGGTCACGGAACCACTCCGGCTATCACCAGCAGATCCTGGGCCCCCATGATCACCGGGTCGGTGTTCGCCAGCGATGCATCATCAATGGTGAAATCGCGCGCGGTCACGGTGGAAACCATGCGACGTAGGGCAGGTGGCCAGGTGCCCTGCACGGCGGCGGTGATTTGCGCGGCGACGATACTGCCATGCCTGTGTTCCCACGCGCGAAGTCGCGCAGCATGGTGGACTCCGCGGAGGTCAACGCGATCGAATCCCGCAGAGTCCATCATCATGGTGACCTGCTGAGCATCGAATTCCTCGACATGGAAGGGATTCATGGGCTTGGTGCCGCGTGCGAGGCCCGGTGAGAAGGTCAGGCGATTCGGAGTCGTCACGATGAGTTGTCCACCCGGGCTGAGAGCTCGGCGGCATTCCCGCAGAAATCCCGACAGGTCCCACAGATGTTCAATCACCTGGAACGACACGATGACATCCACGGAGCCGGTGCGCAGCGGCAGTGTGTCGAGATTCGCCATGACCACGCGGGCATCCGGGTAGGTGTTTCGCATGTGCCGGCAGGCGGTGGCGTCGTACTCCAGTGTGATCACCGGCCGGGCTAGGGAGGGAGCCAGCAATGACGTGCCATAGCCCTCGCCCGCACCCGCATCGACGACCACCCGGTCGGTGCCCAGGAGGTCAGCGACCCAGCGGTAGGCCACTTCGTGGCGGGCAAACCAGTAGTCCTCATCCGGCATGCCCGGGACGGTGCGCTCGCCCGTGGCGGCGAGGGCAGCGGCGGGGGAATCCACCCGGTTAGGGTGCCGTACGGCGACCGCGGGCGACCAGGCGGGCGCTGGGCGCGCCGGGATCGGTACTGGCGAGTAACCTGTGAGTCACACAGATGGTTAGCCGACTGAAGGAGTGGCGCGTGAAGATCGCGGTATGCGTCAAGCAGGTCCCGGACACCTGGGCGGAGAAGAAGCTCCAAGCCGGTGATTCCACGCTGGACCGTGAAGCAGCCGAGGGTGTACTCAACGAACTCGACGAGTACGCGGTCGAAGAGGCCCTGCGGATCGGCGAGGCACACGGTGGTGAGGTCGTCGTCGTATCCATGGGTCCCGAGCGGGCGGCCGAGACGGTGCGCAAGGCGCTGAGCATGGGTGCCGACGCGGGCATCCACCTCGTTGACGATGCCCTGCACGGATCGGATGCGGTCGCGACATCCGCGGCGCTCGCCACGGTGCTTGAGGGTCGATCTTTTGACCTCATCATCTTTGGCTCCGAATCCACTGATGCGCGCATGAGCGTCGTCCCCGCCATGGTGGCGGAGAGGCTTGTACTCCCGCAGGTGACCTTCGCCCAAAAGGTCGAGATTGACGGGTCCACGGTGCGCATCGAGCGCCAGATGGAATACGGGTTTGACACTGTCGAGGCATCGCTGCCCGCGGTGGTGTCCGTTGTGGAGAAGATCAACGAGCCTCGCTACCCGTCGTTTAAGGGCATCATGGCGGCGAAGAAGAAGCCGGTCGAGATCCTCAGCGTTGCCGACATAGGACTCGACCCCGCGACGGTCGGTCTCGGGGCCGCGTGGAGTGTCGTGGACGATTTTGCCGCCCGTCCCCCCAAGGCCGCCGGGATGGTTGTGGCCGATGAAGGCGAGGGTGGCTCGCGCATCGCGGACTACCTCGTCGACCAGAAGTTCATCTAGTCACAGACCCATCGAGCCATAGGTCCACCAAGAAGGAGCAGGACATGTCAGAGATTCTCGTGCTCGTGGAGCACGCGGACGGCCAGGTCAAGAAGGTCACCTTCGAGCTGCTCACGCTCGCGCGCGCGCTCGGGACCCCCTCCGCTGTCTGGCTGGGCATCGGTGCATCCGACGCTGCCTTGGCCTCCCTGGGCGAGTACGGCGCGGAGAAGGTGTACGTCGTTGACTCAGCCGACATGGACGACTTCCTCGTCGCGCCCAAGGCAGAGGCCTTGGCGCGCCTCATGGCGGACTCGTCCGCGGCCGCAGTCCTCCTGCCGTCCACGGCCGAGGGCAAGGAGATTGCGGGGCGAGTCGCAGTGAAGGCGGGCTCGGGTATCATCACGGATGCTGTCGGGGTGGCTGCTGACTTCACGGCCACGCAGAGCGTCTTCGGTGGCTCGACCGTGGTCACCTCGCGGGTGTCCAACGGCACCCCCCTCATCACGGTGCGGCCCAACTCGACAGCGCCGGTACCGTCACCGGGCGCGGCTGCTCGGGTCGACGTTGCCGCGGATATCACGGATGCGGCGAAGTCTGCTCGGGTGGTGGGACGCACGGTGGCGAGCAAGGGCGGTCGTCCTGACCTGAGCGAGGCGGCCATCGTTGTCTCCGGAGGTCGCGGGGTCGGGGGCGCCGAGGGATTCGGTGTCGTGGAGGCACTCGCGGACTCCCTGGGCGCGGCCGTGGGAGCCTCCCGTGCCGCGACGGATGCTGGGTGGTATCCCCACCAGTACCAGGTGGGCCAAACAGGCAAGACCGTGTCCCCACAGTTGTACATCGCCAATGGCATCAGCGGGGCAATCCAACACCGGGCGGGCATGCAGACCTCAAAGACCATTGTGGTGGTCAACAAGGATCCCGAGGCGCCGATCTTTGAGCTGGCCGACTTTGGCGTCGTCGGAGATCTCTTTGCCGTCGTACCCCAGTTGACCGAGGAGATTGCCAAGCGCAAGGCCTGATGGGTCTCGGCGGGTAGGCTGTACGACGTGTCCACCGATCGCGCTTATCTCGATCACGCTGCCACGACGTCGGTCCTTCCCGACGCAGCAGACGTGTGGCGCGATGTGTCACTCACGGTGGGCAATCCCTCGTCATTGCATGCCTCCGGACGGGCAGCACGACGGGTGGTTGAGGAAGCGCGGGAGTCGCTTGCCGATGATCTCGGTGTACGACCGAGTGAGGTCATCTTCACGTCGGGAGGCACCGAGGCGGACAACCTCGCGGTGAAGGGGCTGGCGTGGGCGGCCCCATCCCGTCGGCGTCGAATCCTGTGTTCCACCATTGAACATCACGCTGTTCTTGATCCAGTCCTGTGGCTCGGTAGCCACGGCTACGACATTGACTGGCTGCCCGTCGACGATGTGGGTCGGGTAGATCCCCACGATGTCCGATCGCGTCTGGGTGATGATGTCGCGCTCTGCACGGTCATGTGGGCCAACAACGAGGTGGGCACGGTGCAGCCCTTGGCTCGCATTGCCGAGGCCTGTGCGGAGGCGAAGGTGCCCTTCCACAGCGATGCGGTGCAGGCGATAGGGCGCCTCGCCGTCGACGCCGGACTGCCAGGGTTGACCTCGCTGGCGATGAGTGGACACAAACTTGGCGCCCCCGTCGGGACCGGAGCGCTGGTCTTACGTCGCGATGCCGACGTGGTGCCCCTCATGCACGGTGGGGGACAGGAGCGCGAGGTGCGCTCCGGCACGCTGGACGCGGCGGGAGCGGCATCGCTGGCCGTCGCGGTCCGCCAGTCAGTCGCGGACCAGGAGGTGCACGCGGCGCGTATGAACGAGCTCAGCGAGCGGCTCATTGAAGGGATCCGCGGTGTCGCCCCGGATGCCGTGATCAATGGAGATCCCGAGCACCGGTTGCCGGGCACGGTCCACGTGTCCTTCCCCGGCTCTGATGGGGACACGCTCCTCATGCTGTTCGATGCTGCCGGTGTCGAATGTTCCACGGGCTCGGCATGCACGGCCGGGGTCCCGGAGCCGTCCCATGTGCTGGAAGCCATGGGTATCGATGCTGGTATCGCTCGCGGGTCCCTGCGTTTCTCCTTCGGGCGATCCAGTCGCTCAGGTGATGTCGATCTCGTGATTGAGGTCATGCCGGGAGCACTGGACCGAGCCTTTCGAGCGGCAACACCCCGACTACGCCCGGTCCGCTGACATGCGTGTGATCGCTGCACTTTCGGGTGGGGTCGATTCGGCTGTTGCGGCTGCTCGCGCTGTTGACGCCGGCCACGATGTTGTCGGCATCCACCTTGCGCTCGCTCGCGCACCGTCGGTGGGTGGTCGTTCGAAGGGCTGCTGCTCTGCTGCGGATGCCCATGACGCACGACGCGTCGCTGACGTGCTGGGGATTCCCTTTTATGTATGGGATCTCTCCGAGGAGTTCACCGAGCAGGTCATCGAGGACTTCGTTGAGCAGTATCGAGCCGGTCGAACTCCCAATCCCTGCCTGCGCTGCAATGAGGCCATCAAATTCTCGGCGGTTCTCGACCGTGCGCAGGCACTCGGCTTCGACGCGGTCTGCACGGGCCACTATGCACGCATCGTCCATGGTCCCCGGGGAGCGGAGTTGCATCGAGCGGTTGACGAAGCCAAGGACCAGTCCTATGTCCTATCGGTGCTGACACTGGCACAGATTGAGAGCACCCTCCTGCCCCTGGGCGACAGCGTGAAGTCACAGGTGCGTGCCGATGCCGCAGCGCGAGGTTTGCGTGTGGCGGACAAGCCCGATAGTCACGACATCTGTTTTATCCCCGACGGGGATACGGCCGGTTGGCTGCACGACAAGCTCGGCGAGTCTCCCGGTGACGTCATGGATCAGGCTTCGGGTGCGGTCCTTGGACAGCACCGCGGGACCCACACCTTCACGGTGGGCCAGCGTCGCGGCCTCGCCCTCAGCTCACCGGCACCGGATGGTGCTCGTCGCTACGTCGTCGATGTGGACCCGGCGGCCGGACGGGTGTGGGTTGGCGCGGAAGACCTGCTGTCGGTGACGAGGATTGAGGCCTCGCAGCCACGCTGGTGCGCAGCCCCGCCCGTGTCGGGTGATCGGGTTGAGATTCAGATCCGCGCCCACGGTGAACACCATCCTGCCGTCATCGAGGTGACGGGCGGTGGTGTCATAGCGGAGCTAGATATCGCCGTACGCAGTGTTGCGCCCGGACAGGCCATGGCAATGTACGACGGCACCCGCGTGATTGGGTCGGCGACGATCGAGCGATCCCGGCGATGATGGACGGTCTGGATGGCTGAGGGCCTGACGGTCGCGCCAGCCGCGGCCACGGGCATTGGGTCTCTCCCGGGCGTGCACACCCGGGAGTGGTCCATCACGCTGGCGGGAGAGTTGCCCGATCTCCCGCATGTGCCCGAGCTCCCCGGTCGCGGGCCCGGGGCGGACATGATCGGGCGGACGGCAGGACTGCTGGCTGCTGTGGCTCCGGATCTCGCGGTCGCCACGACTCCCTCGGGATGGCGCTTCACCTCATCGCCGGGCCGAGAGATGGCGCGAGCCCAATCGTGGCTGGGCGAGGATCTGGACGGCATCGAGGAGGCCCTCGCGGGTCGTGCGGGGATCCTGAAGGCACAACTTGTCGGTCCGTGGACGTTGGCGGCCATGATTGAGATGCGCACCGGTGAGAGAGCCGTGCGTGATCATGGTGCATGCCGTGATCTCGCCGGAGCTCTCGCGGAGGCTTCCGTGCGACACATTGCCGACCTACGTCGGCGCCTCCCGGGTGCGCGGATCATCCTGCAGTTCGATGAGCCAGCCCTGCCGACAGTGCTGGCGGGCGGAGTCAGCACCGCAAGCGGCATGGCGACCTACCGATCCGTGGATGTCCAGCGAGCGCAGTTGCTCCTGGGTCAGGTGTTCTCGGCTGCGCACGATGCCGGAGCGGTCCCCGGAGTGCACTGCTGCGATGCGCGCGCCCCGATTGATCTCCTGCGTCGGTCGGGCGCCGAGATGCTCTCTGTCGATCCGGCAGTGCTTGCGGAGGATCAGGAGGAGTCCCTCGGTGCGGCAGTCGAAGCCGGCCTTCTCGTCCTGCTCGGCTATGCCCCGACGGTGCCAGTCACGGTGTCAGGGCCCCAGGCGCTCGGAGAGGTCATTGCCGGGCGGGCACGTGAGCAGTATGCGCGCTGGGGAATCCCCGCGGATGTCGCCAATGCAGCCGTGGCGTTCACCCCGGCGTGCGGTCTCGCCGACACCTCACCCGAGTGGGCACGATGGACCTACGCGGGGCTTGGTATTGCTGGACGCATCGCTCGAGACGAGGCGGCTCCGGAGGGGGAGGAGGTGTGAGCGTCTCGGCCGAGACTCAGATGAGGTGGATGCACCTGGTCGATGCGATCAACGCGGCGCGTGATCGCTACTACCAGCAGGATGCACCCACTCTTTCTGATGACGAGTACGACGGTCTCTACCGGGAGCTCATCGAACTGGAGGCCCTGCATCCGGAGTTGGCTTCGGGGGAGTCTCCGAGTCAGACGGTGGGCGGGTCCCGAGCCGACATGTTTGAGCCGGTCGAGCACCTCATGCGGATGTACAGCCTGGACAACGCCTTTTCTCCCGAGGAGGTGCAGGCGTGGTCCCAGCGTGTCGAACGACTATGCGGGGTGGCACCCGCGCTCCTGTGCGAACTCAAGGTCGATGGGTTGGCCGTGGATCTCGTATATGTCGATGGCAGGTTGCGCAGTGTGGCCACCCGAGGGGATGGCCGCGTGGGAGAGGACGTCACCTACAACGCTGCCTTCATCCCCGATATCCCCAAGACGCTGAGGGGCCCGCATCCGCCACCACTCCTGGAGGTGCGCGGAGAAATCTTCTTCCCTCTCGTGGAGTTTGAGTCCATCAACAACGAGCAACTCAGCATCGGTGGGTCACCGTTCGCCAACCCACGCAATGCTGCGGCGGGAAGCCTTCGGCAACGGATCGACCGGCGACAGGAGGACCTCGCTGATGTGGAGTCTCGCTCACGTGGCTCTGAGCGAGAAGGTGCTCGGATAGCACGCCTTCGGGCGGAACTCGCCGTCGCCACCCATCGGCTCGCCGCGCTGCGCCTCGTGGTGCACGGGATTGGGGCGCACGAGGGAGTGGAGTTCTCGACGCTGAGCCGCGCCTACGAGGTATTGGCAGAGTTGGGCCTCCCGACGAGTGAGCGCCTCAGGTTGGTGCCGGATATCGCCGGCGTGGAGGACTACATCTCCTACTACGGCGAGCATCGCCATGACGTCGCGCACGAGATTGATGGTGTCGTCATCAAGGTGGATGACCTCAGCGTGCAGGAACGACTGGGAGCCACGTCGCGAGCACCCCGCTGGGCCATCGCGTACAAGTATCCGCCCGAGGTGGTCCGCACACGATTGGTTGACATCGCGGTCAATGTCGGGCGCACCGGTCGCGTCACTCCCTTCGCGATCATGGAGCCGGCACGGGTTGCGGGATCGACCGTGTCCATGGCGACCCTGCATAACGCGCAGGAGGTCGAGCGCAAGGGTGTGCTCATCGGTGACGTGATTCTGCTGCGCAAAGCGGGTGATGTTATCCCCGAGGTGCTGGGCCCCGTGGTGGAGATGCGTGATGGCAGTGAGCGAGCGTTCGTGATGCCGACGCGCTGCCCGGAGTGCGATAGTCGACTCGCGCCCGAAAAGGAAGGCGATGCCGACCTTCGCTGTCCCAACGCTCGATCCTGCCCGGCCCAACTGCGCGAGCGTCTCTTCCATGTCGCCTCCCGAGGGGCCATGGATATTGAGGGTCTGGGGGGGAAGGCAGCCGCTGCCCTTCTGGAGTGCGGGTTGGTGCGGGATGAGGGAGACCTCTTTGCTCTGACGGTGCAGGATCTCCTGCGCTGTCCCTTCTTCACGCGCGATCCCGCCAAGGGTGAGGATGGTCCGCAACTCACGGAAAATGCGAAGGGCATGCTGGCCCACATTGCTGAGGCGAAAGAGCGTCCGCTGTGGAGGGTGCTCGTCGCCCTGTCGATTCGCCATGTGGGTCCGACTGCAGCCCAGGCTCTTGCACGTGACCTGGGCAGTTTTGACGCGATCTCGTCAGCGGATCCGCAGCGACTGGCGGAGGTTGACGGGGTGGGGGGTGTTATTGCCGACTCCCTGACCGAGTGGTGCGCGGAGCCCTGGCATCGTGATGTGGTGGCCAAGTGGCGCGCAGCGGGTGTGCGGCTTGCCGACGCGATGCGATCTGAGGGCCCGGGCCCGCTTCAGGACTTGACCGTCGTCATCACGGGGACGATTGAGGGCTTCACTCGAGATGAAGCAATTCACGCCATCCAGGAGCGCGGAGCCAAGGTCACGGGCTCAGTGTCAAAGAAGACAGACTTCCTCGTCTCGGCGGGTGAGTCCACCTCGACCAAGTACGAGAAGGCGATGGCACTCGGCGTGCCGATCCTCGACGGCGCGGGATTCCGAGTCCTGCTGGACAGCGGCCCGGATGCGGCCCGTTCAGCGGCCACCTCGGGCGAGTGAGTCGGAGCCGGTCCCTAGACTGCAGTCATGTCAGCAATCACTCGAGCGGAAGTTGCGCATCTCGCGCACCTGGCCCGCCTCGACATCCCCGATGCGGAGCTCGACCATTACGCCGAGCAGCTCGATGTCATTCTCGGTGCGGTAGCCCGGGTCTCCGAGGTTGTTGCCGACGACATCCCTCCCACGTCTCATCCGGTGCCCCTCGTGAATGTTTTGCGCCCCGATGTCATCGCACCATGCCTGAGCCGTGAGGAAGCGCTCGCGGCCGCTTCGGCTGTTGAAGATGACCGCTTCAGCGTCCCGCGCATCCTGGAGGAGGAGGCGTGAGCGGTCCACTGGAGCGCGACCTCATCCGTCAGGAAGCTGCGACGTTGGCCGGGGCGATTGCGGAGGGAGACGTGAGTTCCCGAGAGGTGACGCAGGCCCACCTTGACCGCATTGCCGAGGTCGACGGTGAGGTGCACGCCTTCCTCTATGTCGATGTCGAGGGTGCCCTGGCAGCGGCTGATGCCGTCGATGCGCGCCGCGCATCCGGTGGGGCGTTGGGCCCGCTCGCGGGTGTCCCGCTGGCGCTCAAGGATGTGCTGGTCATGAAGGGGATCCCCACGACATGTGGGTCTCGCATCCTCGAGGGGTGGCGCCCACCATACGACGCAACGGTCGTTCAGAGATTGCGCGAGGCCGGTGTCGTCATCCTGGGCAAAACCAATATGGATGAGTTCGCCATGGGTTCATCCACCGAGCATTCGGCATACGGGCCCACGCACAATCCCTGGGATCTTGAACGCATCCCTGGAGGTTCCGGTGGCGGATCCGCCGCTGCCCTGGCCGCATTCGAAGCGCCGCTGGCCATCGGCACGGACACGGGCGGATCCATCCGGCAGCCGGCAGCCGTGACCGGCACGGTGGGGGTCAAGCCGACCTACGGCGGGGTGTCCCGCTACGGACTCGTTGCTCTCGCATCGAGCCTTGACCAGGCGGGACCATGTGCCCGCACGGTCATGGACGCCGCTCTGCTGCACTCGGTCATCGCTGGCCACGATCCCCGTGACTCCACCTCGATCCCGGAGGCGGTACCCGATGTCGTCGCCGCTGCGACACGTGCGGATGTGAGGGGCATGCGCATCGGTCTGGTCAAGGAGCTCTCCGGTGAGGGCTACCAGTCGGGTGTGGAGCTGCGATTCCGTGAGGCAGTGGAGATCCTGGAACATCTTGGTGCCGAGGTCGTCGAGGTGTCGTGCCCCAACTTTGACTATGCCCTCGCTGCCTACTACCTCATCCTGCCCAGCGAGTGTTCCTCCAATCTCGCTCGCTTCGACGGCATGCGCTACGGGCTGCGGGTCGGGGATGACGGTCAGCATTCCGTGGAGGAGGTCATGGCGGCGACGCGCGAGGCTGGCTTCGGATCAGAGGCCAAGCGACGCATCATGCTGGGCACCTATGCGCTATCCAGTGGCTACTACGACGCCTACTACGGGCAGGCGCAGAAGGTGCGCACTCTTATCCGGCGCGATTTTGATGCTGCCTTCGAGCGCGTGGATGTGCTCATCTCACCGACGGCCCCCACCACGGCCTTTCGTCTTGGCGAGAAGATCGATGATCCCCTCGCGATGTATCTCAATGATGTCGCGACAATCCCGGTCAATCTCGCCGGCAATTGCGCGATGTCGGTGCCCGTGGGACTCGCACCTGAAGACGCACTCCCCGTGGGATTGCAGATCATGGCACCGGCCATGGCTGATGCGCGGCTCTATCTGGTCGGCGCTGCGCTCGAAGGTGCTCTGCGGGATCGATGGGGTCATCTACTCATCGAGGAGGTGCCATCGCTGTGAGCAGCCCGAAGGCTTTTGTCGACGCCATTGGCGAGTTCGAGCCGGTCATCGGCATGGAGGTCCATGTCGAGTTGGGCACCGAGTCGAAGATGTTTTGCGGATGTCCCACGCGGTTCGGCGCACCCCCCAACACGCAGGTGTGTCCGGTGTGTCTGGGCCTGCCCGGATCGATGCCCGTGATGAATGCCGCCGCCATCGAGTCCATCATCCGCATAGGCCTCGCCCTGAATTGCTCCATCGTCGAGTGGTGCCGGATGTCGCGCAAGAATTACTTCTATCCCGACATGCCCAAGGACTACCAGATCAGTCAGTACGACGAGCCGCTGTGCGTCGATGGATATCTGGATGTCACCGTGGCAACCGCAGACGGTCCGCTCACCGTGCGAGTAGAGATTGAGCGAGTGCACCTCGAGGAGGATACGGGCAAGCTCACCCACTCCGGGGGTTCGACCGGGCGGATCCATGGGGCCGATCACTCGCTCGTGGACTACAACCGCGCGGGTATTCCGCTGGTGGAGATTGTGACACGACCGGTGACGGGCACGGGTGCGCTCGCCCCCGAGGTCGCCCGCGCCTACGTCACTGAGTTGCGCGATCTCGTGCGGGGCCTGGGGGTGTCGGATGTCAAGATGGAAGAGGGGTCGCTGCGCTGTGATGCCAATGTGTCCCTGAACAGACCGGGCGATTCGCTGGGCACCCGGTCGGAGACCAAAAACGTCAACTCCCTGCGATCCGTTGAGCAGGCCGTGCGGTCAGAGATTCAACGGCAGGCAGGGGTGCTTGCCGCGGGTGGTCGGGTCGTTCAGGAGACTCGTCACTTCCACGAGGACACCGGTGTCACCACGCCGGGGCGCTCGAAGGAACAGGCAGAGGACTACCGCTACTTCCCGGAGCCGGACCTGGTGCCACTCGCACCCTCGCGCGCGTGGGTGGACGAATTGCGGGCCGCACTGCCGGAGCAGCCATCCGTGCATCGAGCACGTCTGGCGCACACGTGGGGCATCGGTGACTTCGAGATGGTCTCCCTGGTCAATGCCGGCGTGCTTGACCTCGTGGAGCAGTCGGTGGCCGCTGGTCTCGCACCCGATGCTGCGCGCAAGTGGTGGGCGGGGGAACTCACGCGGGCGGCAGGTGAGCGGGGTGTTGATCCGGCGGATCTGCCGGTGACGGCGCAGGACATCATCCGCGTGGAGGAACTCATCGCGGTCGGCGCCCTCAATGACCAACTGGCCCGTCAGGTTTTTGAAGGGGTCATCGCTGGCGAGGGCCGACCCGATGAGGTCGTTGCCGCGCGTGCGCTTGCGGTGGTCTCCGATGATGGTGCGTTGCTAGCGGCCATCGACGATGCGCTGAGTGCACAGCCCGATATTGCGGAGAAGATTCGCGGTGGCAAGGTGCAGGCGGCGGGTGCCATCGTGGGAGCGGTGATGAAGGCGACGCGTGGCCAGGCCGATGCGAGCAGGGTGCGTGCGCTACTCCTGGAGCGCCTGGGTGTGGAAGACGCCTAGGCAGGAGTAAGGGCGAGGATTCGATCATCCGCGTCCCGGGGGTCCCCGCGACCGTCCGTGTTGGACGTGACGAGCCAGAGCGTCCCGTCCGGCATCGCCTGGATGGTGCGTAACCGGCCGAGGCTCCCGAGGTCCAAGGCGATGGGTGTGCCCGCACGATCGCCCACGAGAGGGACCTGCCACACCACCTCTCCGCGCAACGAGGCGACGTAGGCCACGTCTCCCAGGATGGCGACACCGCTGGGCGACGCGAGTGAGGTCGGAGCCCACTGGGCCTGGGGATCGATGTAGTCGGTTCCTCCACCCGTGCCCTCCACAGCGGGCCAGCCGTAGTTGCCCCCGGGGGTGATGAGGTTGAGTTCATCCGCGATATTCGTGCCGAACTCCGTCGCCCAGAGGCGACCGGCAGAGTCGAAGGCGAGGCCCTGGACATTGCGATGACCCAGGCTCCACACGGCGGAGTCGGGGAAGGGATTATCGCGGGGGATGGACCCATCGGGGGAGGTGCGCAGGATCTTTCCCGCGAGGGAGTCCAGGTCCTGCGCGCTATCGGGCTCCCCTGCGTCACCCGTTGCGACGTAGAGGTCGCCCTCGGGCCCGAAGGCAATGCGACCGCCGTTGTGAATGTCTGCCTTTGGGATGCCCGTGAGGATGTTTTCGCGGGGACCCGATGGGTCCTCCAGGGGCATGCGGATGACGCGATTGTCATCGGCGGTCGTGACGTAGGCGTAGAGCCACTGCGATGTGGGATCGACGGCGATGCCCAGCAATCCACCTTCACCCGCCGCCATGGTCTGCGCCACCCGTGTCACCTCGACAGGAGGTGCGTTGACGTCAATACGCAGGATCCGGCCGGTGTCGCGCTCGCTCACGAGAGCGGATCCGTCGGGTGCGGGAGTCAGACCCCAGGGGCTGACCAGGCCCCGGGCTGGTTCGCTGCTGACCGAGATGGTCGGTGCCACGGCGGATGGGGTCGCTGGGGGAGGTGCCGCTGGTGTCGCCGCGGGTGAGCAGGACGCGGTGAGGAGGGTCAGCAGACCCGCGCCGGCAATCGCATGAAACGACACCCTCCCACTATGCGGTGAGCGGTGACGGCACGCTACTCGACGCGACCGGTCATGTGGTGAAGTAGGGGCGTGATCGTGCTGCCGAATGAGATTGCCGCTCAGATGGAGGCCCTGGGGCTGCGGGTGGATCATCCGGTCGTCGTGTGGGACGGACCGCCAGATCCTGCTCCGGCCGGTTGTCGTTTTTACGTGCCGGCGTACATGGCGGGTGAATGGGCCATGACCGCCATGGCGGACATGCCTCTACTCGAAGTGTGTCAACTCCCCACAGCCGGATATGAGCACGCATTGATGCACCTGCCGCCCGGGGTGACACTGTGCAATGCGGCGGGAGTCCACGATACGAGCACGGCCGAGCTGGCGGTAGGACTCATCCTGGCGCGACTACGGTGTTTAGACGATGGAGCCCGCGCGATGTCGAGTGGGCGATTCCGCCATGGTCGCTTCGAGGCGCTGGCGGATAAGCACGTCGTCATCATCGGAGCCGGTGGCATAGGTCGGGCACTCGCGCGGCGTCTCGAGGGCTTCGAATGCCACGTCACCCTCGTGGCGCGGACATCGCGTGACGGGGTACGGGCGCGGGAGGAACTGCCCGACCTGCTCCCGGTGGCTGATGTTGTCGTGCTGGCGGTTCCTCTCGATGAGACGACCCGCGGCCTGGTCGATGCCACGTTCTTGAAGCGGATGAAAGACGGGTCCCTGCTGGTGAACGTCGCCCGCGGGGCCGTCGCCGACACCGATGCTCTCCTCGCCGAGGCAGGCCGACTGCAGTTTGCCTTGGACGTGACCGACCCGGAGCCCCTACCTCCCGGACATCCCCTGTGGCAATCTCCCGGGGTCCTCATCAGCCCCCACGTCGGTGGCAACACCAGCGCATTCCTACCCCGCGTTGCCCGACTCGTCGACGAGCAGGCCCGGCGCTGGATCTCGGGTGAGTCGGTGCTCCATGTGATCGTGTCCTAGTCTGGAGTTATGTCCCAGACCCCTGACATCAAGCCCCGCTCCCGCGACGTCACAGACGGATTGGAGCGCACGGCTGCCCGCGGCATGTTGCGGGCCGTCGGCATGGGCGATGAGGATTTCGTGAAGCCTCAGATCGGCATTGCGTCGTCGTGGAACGAGATCACCCCCTGCAATCTGTCACTCGAGCGCCTGGCCAAGACAGCCAAGGAGGGGGTCCACGCGGCGGGGGGCTTCCCGATGCAATTTGGCACCATCTCTGTCTCGGATGGCATTTCGATGGGGCACGAAGGAATGCATTTCTCCCTCGTTTCACGGGAGATCATCGCGGACTCCGTCGAGGCTGTGATGCAGGCGGAGCGGCTCGACGGCATGGTGACGTTTGCCGGGTGCGATAAGAGCCTCCCGGGGATGCTCATGGCTGCAGCGCGTCTGGATCTGGCGAGTGTCTTCGTGTACGCCGGATCCATCCTGCCGGGTTTTGCCAAACTCACCGACGGCACCGAGAAGACCGTGACCATCATCGATGCCTTCGAGGCCGTGGGAGCTTGCGCGCGGGGTCTGATGTCTCGAGAGGATGTCGACATCATTGAGCGCGCCATCTGCCCGGGTGAGGGCGCCTGCGGAGGCATGTACACCGCTAACACGATGGCCAGTGCCGCGGAAGCCATGGGCATGTCGCTTCCGGGATCAGCGGCTCCCCCCGCTGTCGATCGACGCCGCGATGGGATCTCACGCCGTTCGGGTGAGGCTGTTGTCGAACTCATCCGACAGGGCATCACGACGCGTGACATCATCACGCGTCAGTCCTTGGAGAACGCCATCGCGGTGCTGATGGCCTTCGGCGGTTCCACCAATGCCGTGCTGCACCTCCTCGCTATCGCGCACGAGGCGCACGTGGAGTTGGATATGGAAGATTTCCATCGGATCGGCTCCAAGGTCCCGCTGCTGGCCGACGTCAAGCCGTTCGGTCGCTACGTCATGAGTGATGTGGATCGCGTCGGCGGCGTACCCGTCGTCATGCGAGCGCTCCTGGATGCCGGACTTCTTCACGGCGACTGTTTGACCGTCACGGGCAAGACCGTGGCCGAAAACCTGGATCAGATCGACCCACCGGACCCGGACGGCGACATTCTCCACGCGTCAACGTCGGCTCTGGCGCCCACGGGCGGCATCACGATCCTGTCCGGCTCGCTCGCCCCCGAGGGTGCTGTGGTCAAGAATGCGGGCATTGAGGTGGAGTCCTTTGAAGGCACCGCACGCGTTTTTGAGCGCGAGCAGGCCGCCATGGCGGCGCTGGAGGATGGCACGATCCAGGCGGGGGACGTCATCATCATTCGCTATGAGGGTCCCAAGGGGGGCCCGGGGATGCGCGAGATGCTCATGATCACCGGGGCCATCAAGGGTGCCGGTCTCGGCAAGGATGTCCTCCTCATCACCGATGGCCGTTTCTCCGGCGGCACGACCGGCCTGTGTGTCGGTCACGTCGCGCCCGAAGCGGTCGACGGTGGGCCTATCGGGCTGGTCCACACGGGAGATCGGATCCGCATCGACATTCCATCCCGCACCCTCGACCTCTTTGTGGATGATGGCGAACTTGCTCGACGGCGGGCCGACTTTGAGCCGCTGCCTCCGCGCTACACCCGTGGGGTCCTGGCCAAGTACGTCAAGTTGGTGGGCTCCGCCAGTCGCGGCGCCGTCTGCGACTGAGGAGATCTATGTAAATCGTTGGCCACCTGGTGTGCGCCGGACTCAACTACGCCGATCACGCTGCGGAGTCGGGTATGGCCATCCCGGAGGAGCCACTGCTCTTCACCAAGGCTCCCAACACGGTGGTGGATCCTCTGGATGATGTGCTGATTCCGCGGGGTGCGACCAAGGTCGACTACGAGGTCGATGTCGCTGCAGGTGTGGATCTCTGGCTCGATGTCGATGGGGTCCGCCGCCAGACCGGGAGTACGACGTCCCTGGTATTCGGGTTCGATGTGCTTGTCCACTACATCAGTCAATTCCTGGTGCTGGACCCCGGAGATCTCATCAACACCGGCACCCCACCCGGCGTGGCGATGGGCGTGGCGACCCCCGAGTGGGTGCAGCCGGGGCAGGTCGTCAGCGCGGGCATTACAGGTCTCGGTCAGCAGCACAATCGCTTTGTGTCCGTCCCCTAGTGTCACCGGGCCCCAACGGCGTGGTCACATGTCCCGGTAGGCATCCCAGTCGGCACCGGCGGTGAGGCCCCCGTCGATAACAATGGATTGCCCGGTGATCCAACTGGAGGCATCGCTGGCGAGGAAAACGATGGATCCGACGACCTCAGCAGGATCTCCCAGGCGCCCCAGGGGAGTGACGTGGTCGAACCACCGTTGGCGATGGTCCTCTCCCCACAGCGGCTTGGTGAACTCCGTCTTGATGACGAAGGGCTCGATGCAATTGACCCGGATCCGATCAGACGCCCACTCCCGGGCGCAACTGCGGGTCATGGAGGTCACCGCAGCCTTGGTGGCGGCATAGACGGAGATCGTGGCAAAACTGAACCGCGCACTGAGCGAACTGAGATTCACGATGCTGCCACCACCGCCAGCAGCCATGAGGGGATGTGCTGCCTGGCTGGTGAAGTAGACGGACCGCATGTTGACGGCAGCGATGGCATCGAAGTCGTCCGCGGTGACCTCACTGATTGGCTTGCGACGGTTGATCCCGGCTCCGTTGATGAGGACATCCAGCCCCCCGAGCAGGGCGTGCGCTTCGCGAACGACAGCACCGCAGGCATCCGGGTCGGCCAGGTCGGCGGGGAGGGTGATGGCGGTGCCCCCCGCAGCCTCGACCGCTTGGCGCACGGGACCTAGCTTGTCGGCGGAGATATCCTGCAGGGCGAGCCGTGCGCCACGCTCAGCCAGCGCGGTGGCGACGACCGATCCGATGGCCCCCCCGGCCCCGGTGAGGAGGATGGTGCGTCCGTTGAGGGAGAAGAGCGGATCGGTCACAGGGCACTCCTGATCAGGTCGGTTGATGTGAGGGACAGCGGGGGGACCTCGATGGTGTCATTGATGGTGCCGGTGAAGCGGATGGAGCGCGGGGAATCCTCGAGGTTGAGGATGAGGGCGCGCAGCTGCCCCGTGGCGGAGGCGAGGATGAGGGCATCGGCGACCTCGGGTTGATCTGAGGTCGTGGGGTGCACGAGGGAGAAGCCCTCCAGTGCGCGCAGGAGGCCGTAGACCGGGAATTCCTCACCGGGACCTGAGGGGAAAGCATCAGGATCTGCCGAGCCGGAGTCGCGCTCGCGCAGGCCACGCCAGCCGAGGGCTTCGAAGTACGTCACGGCGTCCACCGAGCCCGCGAGGGCGCGCAGGGAAAGCGCGGTCCAGGCAGCGCCGAGCCAGGTCCGTTGACGATCATCCACGGATGCCGGCAGATCCGTGCTGCTCACATCTGCATCCGGATCCGTGGCGTTGGGATTGAATCGTGGTCGCAGACTCACCGGACCGATATGCAGGCGCGCACCGTGGGCGATTGATGTTGCATCCCGGGCGATGATGCCGTGGCTTGCGGTGTTTTGCAGGATTGAACGATCGTCATGTGCGTGCACCTGGGGATTGAGGGAGAACCCAAGCCAGGTCGCTCCGCTCATGTCGGGATGCTGCCGGTTGATCTCGGTGAAGTAGTGATCGGTGCCTGCGCACCAGGGCAGATCAGCACCCAGGGCATCCCGGGCCACCCGTTGCTGAGCCGAGGACGTGACCGACTCGTCACGACGGAGGACCATCCATGAGTCGACGAGAGGCGCCACCTCATCCACCGTGGGGCGCAGTGAGGAATAGGCAGCATCGTCGGCATCGATCAGCCGCACGTGCAGCCGCGTTGCTGTCCGGATGGCCACGTCGTACGCGGCACGAAGATCGCCCGCCGGATCCGGTCCGGTCGCGTCGATGGTGATGAGCAGATGGTTGAGGCCGAGGTGGCGGATGGAGTCGACCTCATCATCAGACCATGGGAGATCGGTGATCTGGGTGCCGAGAAGGGGGAGTCGCACCGTGTCAGCGCCGACGTCAATGGTGACGACGTCGGAGGTGATGACATCGGACTCGGTGGCCGTGGGGGCGACCGCGTAGGTGCCCACTGTGTTGAGCGTCAAGCGGACCGACTGGCGGATGACATCCTCAGGGGTCACCTCGACGGGGAAGCTCAGGGCGATGGGTGTGCAGTAGGTCTTGTAGGAGGCGTCGCTCCAATTGCGATGGTCCTCGGTCTCGAAGACCTCCCCGCTGAAGTCCAGTCGGGTGTCCACACCATCGACTGCCGGATATTTCATCCAGCGAACGTCCATAAACGGCTGATGTGCAGCGATGCGATCGGGAAACGCCGTGACACTGGTCTCGCCGGATGCGTGTCCGATCGTGCATGCGCGTCCGGGGAATCCCGCCATGGGATGGAGTAGGCAGATGCCCAGGCGGTTGCGCAGGAAGGCGGATGGGGTGTCTCCCTCAATGGAATATGTGATTTCACCGTCGGGGGAGCCGGTCACGTGACCCCTCCACGTGAAGGGACTGGCGTCGAAGGTGCCACGGGCTCGTACATCAATCTGGAATGAGTCCTGCTCGGTCTCGATGGACTCCGACTCGATGATCCACGGGCGAGCCGTCCAGTTGCGATCTTGGAAGACAACGTAGATGCGTCGCACAATCTCCTGGTTGCCGAGTCGGATGCATCGCAGATCACCCGAGTCGTAGTCGACCTGGAGCGGACCCGCGGTGAGACGTTGACGGGTCACAGCGCAGATCCGACCGGATAGGGCAGTCCGCTCTCGAGGGACTCGTAGGCACCCAGTGTGATGTCGAGCAGTCGCAGGGTGTCCTCGCCGGACGTCTCCGGGGTGCGACCCGACCGGAGGCAGTCGATGAAATGTCGCTGGACGTTCACCACGCTGTCCTGAATGCCATTCCATGGCTCCGACGCCCACGGGTGGTGGGGGATACGCAGGTCCTCATGCGTGACCTGATCGCCAGAGACGACCTGGAGGCGATAGTCGGGTCCGAGCGTGACCGCTCCCTCGGTGCCCTCCAGGGTGACGAACGTCTGGGGATAGGTGAGGTGGTCGGCGTAGGTCTCATAACTCGCATCGACAATGCAGGTGGCCTCGGGCATGCGCATGAGGACGGTGGCCACATCCTCGCCACGGATGCGCGGATTGACGCGGAGCGCCTGCGTGTAGAGGCTCGTGGGCTCGCCGATGAAGAAGCGTGCGAGGTCAAAGAGGTGGACCGCCACATCGACAATGATCATCCGCTCACTGTCGATGAGCCATGGCTGATTGGCGTAGCAGTCGAAGTTGGTGCGGAAGCTGATCCGGCCGAAAAAGGGACGACCAATCGCCCCGCTATCGATCACCTCCCTGATCCGTCTCATCGGATACTGGAAGCGGAAGTTCTCGTGCACCATAAAGGTGAGATTCCGCGCAGCCATGGCATCAACCATCGCCTTGGCATCACTCATCTCCCATGCGAGGGGTTTTTGGCAGATGGCAGCGACACCATGCTCAGCGGCAAGCTCGACCATCTCTCGATGGGTGGGCGGTGTCGTGGCGATATCCACGAAGTCGATGTCCTCAGTGGCGAGAAGTTCGCGAGCATCGAGGTAGGGACGTGCACCGAATTCGGCCGCTGCTGCATCCGCCCGCTCACGATCGATGTCGCAGACGGCGACGACGTCGACCTCGGGCATACCGGCCCACGCGTGCAGGTGATTCTGGGCAAAGAAGCCCGTCCCGATGACGGCCACACGGAAAGGGGAGTTCACAACTCCACCGGCCGTGACGGGTCGGTGATCCATTCACTCCACGATCCGACGTACATGCGAGCCCCGTCCAATCCTGCGATCGTCATGGCAAGGACATTTTGGGCTGCCGTGATGCCGGAGCCGCAGTAGAAGATGACGTCATGGGGATCCTGGTCACCAATCAACTCCCCATAGTGGCGTCGCAACTCATCCGCGGTGCGGTAGCGACGGTCCCCATCGAGGGTGTGGGCTCGATCGGCCAGACCCGCACCGGCGATATGGCCACGCACCGGATCGTGGTAGACGCCTCTGCCGTGATAGCCCTCGGCACCGCGAGAGTCAAAAACCCGCGTGGGAGTGAGTTGCCGTGCGCGATCCACCTCACTGACGTCGGCGAGGAGGTCGGGGCGGGGTCGGGCAATAAAATTCGTGGTGGGCCTGAGGCGAACGGCGGACTCGGTGGGCGCTTCGGCAGCCAGCCATGCCTGCCAGCCGCCGTCGAGCACGGCGACGCGCTCGTGGCCCATCCATCGGAGCATGAGCCACACGCGGGCGGCTGACATGAGGCCGCCATCCGCGTCATACACCACGACCTGACTGTCGGAGTCGATGCCCCAGGAACTGAGGTGCTCGGCGAAGACCTCGACGGCAGGAAAGGGACGTCGGCCGGTGACGCCGGCCACGATCGGGCCCGAGAGGTGGCGGGCTGTGTCGGCTCGTTGGGCTCCGGGGATGTGGGCCTCGGCGTAGACGGCATCCCCCCACGCCTCATCATCAAGGGAGAAGCGTGCATCAAGGATGACCAGGTGCGGATCGTTCCCGTGAGCGCGCAGGGCATCGACGTCGATCAGGGTCCGGTGATCCATGGGGAAATACTCGCAGTCCGGTTTGTGCCTATTGTGGAGGGGTGACGACGATCCCGGACATGACCCCTCGCAGTCGCCTGGCCACTCAGGGCCGTGACCGCTCACCCAACCGCGGCATGCTCCGAGCACTCGGGATGGAGGACGACGACTTCAGCAAAGCCCAGATCGGCATCGCCTCATCCTTCAACCAGATCACCCCGTGCAACATGTCACTGCGCGAGGTGGCGGAGGACGCGGCCTACGGGATACGCGCCGCGGGGGGCTTCCCCATGGAGTTCGGGACCATCACCGTGTCAGATGTCATCTCCATGGGCCACGAGGGCATGCACTTCTCCCTGGTGTCCCGCGAGGTCATTGCTGATTCGGTGGAGACGGTCATGCAGGCTGAGCGGCTCGATGGCATGGTCACGCTGGCCGGGTGCGATAAGAGCATCCCCGCGATGCTCATGGCGGCAGCGCGCATCGATGTGGCCAGTGTGCTCGTCTACGCCGGCTCGCTCCTGCCGGGCCATGTGCGATTCACAGACGGGCGAGAGGAAACCGTCAACATCGTCACGGCGTTCGAGGCTGTGGGTGCCAACGCTCGAGGCCTGATGTCCGATGAGGATCTGGATCGAATCGAGCGTGCGGTGTGCCCCACGATGGGCACATGCGGCGGGATGTACACCGCGAACACCATGGCGAGCGCGGCTGAGGCCATGGGAATGGCCCTCCCGGGATCATCGTCACCCCCGGCGGTGGACGCGCGGCGCGAGATCCAGGCGCGAGATGCGGGTAGGGCGGTCGTGGAGATGATTCGCCAAGGAATCACGGCGCGCGACATCATCACGCGCGAGTCCCTGGAGAATGCGATCACGGTCATCATGGCCCTCGGCGGGTCGACGAACTCTGTGCTCCACCTTCCGGCTATTGCGCACGAGGCTGGCTTCGAACTGGATCTCGATGACTTCCAGCGCATCAGCGACCGTACGCCGCTCCTCGCGGATCTCAAGCCCTTCGGCCAGCACCTGATGTTTGACCTGGATCGAGTCGGCGGTGTCCCTGTCGTGATGCGTCTCTTGCTGGACGCGGGACTTCTGCACGGGGACTGCCTGACCGTGACAGGACGCACATTGGCCGAAAACCTTGCTGTGCTCAACATCCCCGGCCCCGACGGCAGCGTTGTGCGTCCCATGGATAGCCCGTTGGATGCGACGGGTGGTATCTCGATCCTCGGTGGGTCACTCGCGCCCGAGGGTGCCGTCGTCAAGACGGCAGGGGTCCCCGTCGATACATTCGAAGGTGTCGCACGGGTCTTCGAACGCGAGCAGGCCGCCATGGCGGCCCTCGAGGACGGCACCATCCAGGCGGGTGACGTCATCGTCATTCGCTACGAGGGGCCCAGGGGAGGTCCCGGGATGCGCGAGATGCTCATGATTACGGGCGCGCTCAAGGGTGCGGGGCTCGGTCGCGACACGCTGCTCATCACCGATGGACGCTTCTCCGGTGGCAGCACGGGATTGTGTGTTGGCCATGTGTCGCCGGAGGCCGCGGATGGTGGACCCATCGGGCTCGTCCGCAACGGAGATCGGATTCGCGTGGACATACGCGCCCGCACCCTGGATCTGCTGGTGGAGGAGGACGAGATTCTTCGCAGGCAGGCGCAGTTCGAGCCCCTGCCGCCTCGATACGCCAGGGGGGTTCTGGCGAAGTACGCCAGGCTCGTCGGGTCCGCAAGCCGTGGTGCGGTGTGTGATTGAGGCACGTCCCCTGGCGGGTCGGGCAACGACCCGCTACGCTGTGCTTGTGAAGCAGATTGTCATTGTTGTAGGCAGGCGCGCGGGATAACCGCTCATCTGCCGCCAATGGCGGCCCCGCGCACCCTCCGAGCCCATCCGGGTCGGGGGGTTTCGTGTTGAGAGGGACCATGCGCCACCATGGTCTCGCGACTGAAGTGGAGTGAGGAACAGATGAGCACCAGCCCCGAGCAGATCACGGGCGCGCAGAGCCTGATCCGGGCCATGGAGTACGCCGGGGTCGAGGTGGTCTTCGGCATCCCCGGCGGCGCCATCCTGCCCGCGTATGACCCCCTCATGGACTCCAGCCAGGTCCGCCACATCCTGGTGCGTCACGAGCAGGCGGCCGGACATGCGGCCGAAGGCTACGCAGCCGCGACCGGGCGCGTCGGCGTCTGCATGGCCACGAGCGGTCCCGGCGCGACCAACCTGGTCACGCCTATTGCCGACGCCCACATGGATTCGGTGCCGATGGTGGCCATCACCGGTCAGGTGCCGAGTGGAGCGATTGGGACGGACGCATTCCAAGAGGCAGATATCCGCGGCATCACGATGCCGATCACGAAGCACAGTTATCTCGTCACGAACGCCGACGACATCTCGCGTGCGGTGGCCGAGGCGTTTTATCTCGCATCGTCGGGACGTCCCGGCCCCGTCCTAGTCGACGTGTCCAAGGATGCTCTCCAGGCAATGACGACCTTCACCTGGCCGACGGACATTTCCCTGCCCGGCTACCACCCCGTGACGAAGCCGCATAGCAAGCAGGTGCGCGAAGCGGCTCGGCTCATCATGGAGTCCTCCCGACCCGTGCTCTACGTCGGCGGTGGCGTGATCCGTGCGGATGCCTCGCGGCAATTGCGGGAGCTAGCCGAGCTCACCGGACTCCCGGTCGTCACCACGCTCATGGCACGCGGTGCCTTCCCGGACAGCCATCCGCAGCACATGGGGATGCCGGGTATGCACGGCACCGTCGGCGCGGTGGGTGCCTTGCAAAAGGCCGATTTGCTCATCACGCTGGGGGCGCGCTTTGACGACCGGGTCACCGGCAAACTGTCCACCTTCGCCCCCGATGCCACGATCGTGCACGCCGACATCGATCCCGCAGAGATCTCAAAGAACCGTCACGCCGATGTGCCGATCGTGGGGGATGTCGGCGAGGTCATCACCGAGTTGATCGCGGCCGTACGTGAAGAGATGGCAGCGGGTCGCGTGGGTGACTATGAAGCCTGGTGGTCGCAGTTGAACCGCTGGCGCGACACCTATCCCCTCGGCTATGACCTTCCCGATGATGGCACCCTCTCGCCCCAGTACGTGATCGAGCGCCTCGGAGTCATCAGCGGTCCGGAGGCGATCATGGCCGCGGGTGTGGGCCAGCATCAGATGTGGGGTGCGCAGTTCGTCAAGTACGAAAAGCCACGAACGTGGCTTAACTCGGGCGGACTCGGCACCATGGGCTACGCGGTGCCCGCTGCCATGGGTGCCAAAGTCGGGTGTCCCGATGACATCGTGTGGGCGATCGACGGAGACGGCTGCTTCCAGATGACAAATCAGGAGCTCGCCACCTGCGCCATCAATGAGATCCCTATCAAGGTTGCGCTCATCAACAATTCCAGCCTTGGCATGGTCCGCCAGTGGCAGACGCTCTTTTACAATCAGCGCTACTCCGAGACCGATCTGCACAGCCATCGGATCCCAGACTTCGTCAAACTCGCCGATGCGTATGGCTGCTACGGCTTGCGCTGCGAGACGGCCGAGGAGGTCGATGCGGTTATCGAAAAGGCGCTATCGATCAACGACGCCCCGGTCGTCATTGACTTTGTCGTGCATCGAGACGCCATGGTCTGGCCCATGGTCGCTGCGGGCACCAGCAATGACGACATCATGGTTGCCCGCGAAATGGCACCTTCTTGGGATACGGTGGAATGACATGACTCGTCACACATTGTCGGTACTGGTGGAGGACAAGCCGGGTGTCCTGGCTCGCGTCGCCAGCCTCTTTTCCCGTCGTGGCTTCAATATCGAGTCATTGGCTGTCGGTCCCACCGAGATTCCGGATGTCTCGCGCATGACCATCGTGGTCAGTGTGGAGCGGCTCCTGCTTGAGCAGGTCACCAAGCAGCTCAACAAATTGATCAACGTGCTGAAGATCGTCGAGTTAGACGAGTCGACATCGGTGCAGCGTGCCCTGGCGCTGGTGAAGGTGCGGGCGGATGCGGAGTCACGCTCAAGTGTGTTGGAAATCGTCCAACTCTTCCGGGCCAAGGTCGTCGATGTCGCCACGGATGCCGTCACCATCGAGGTGACGGGGGACGAGCCAAAGATCGAAGCACTCCTGCGCCTGCTGGAGCCCTACGGCATCAAGGAGCTGGTGGAGTCTGGAGTTATCGCCCTGGGGCGCGGTAGTAGGGGCATCAATGATCGTTCCCTGCGTCCGGCTGACCGCACCGCATAGGAACCCCTACTCTTCGCTAGGCTTCCCCTCTACCCTTCCCGCAAAAGGAGCACTCCCGTGGCTGAGCTTTTCTACGACGCCGACGCTGACCTGTCGGTCATTCAAAATCGTGTTGTCGCCATCATGGGCTACGGCAGTCAGGGGCACGCACACGCCCTGAGCCTGCGCGATAGCGGTGTCGACGTACGCGTCGGTCTGGCGGAGGGATCTAAGAGCCGGGCCAAGGCCGAAGAAGAAGGATTGCGCGTCGTTGATCCCGTGACCGCCGCTGCCGAGGCGGACCTCATCATGATGACGGTCCCCGACCCGGTCCAGAAGAAGCTGTACGCCGATGCAGTGGGACCGAATCTCCAGCCGGGAGACGCCCTCTTTTTTGCGCACGGCTTCAATATCCGCTTCGGCTACGTCACCCCGCCCGATTTCGTGGATGTCTGCATGGTGGCGCCCAAGGGTCCGGGTCACCTGGTGCGTCGTGAGTATGTGGCCGGCCGCGGCGTCCCCGCCATCGTGGCTGTGGAGCAGGACGCGACCGGTGAGGCGTGGCCGCTGGCGCTGTCGTACGCCCGTGCGATCGGGGCACTGCGCGCCGGGGGGATCAAGACCACCTTCACAGAGGAGTGCGAGACCGACCTGTTCGGTGAGCAGGCTGTCCTGTGTGGCGGGGCCTCGCAACTGGTGATGTACGGCTTTGAAACCCTGGTGGAGGCGGGATACCAACCCGAGGTCGCCTACTTTGAATGCCTGCACGAGTTGAAACTCATCGTTGATTTGATGTATGAGGGCGGAATCGCGAAACAGCGCTGGAGTGTTTCGGATACTGCTGAGTATGGCGATTATGTGTCGGGCCCACGCGTCATTGATCCAAGCGTGAAGGACAATATGCGTGCGGTGCTTGCCGATATCCAGAATGGCTCGTTCGCCGAACGATTCATGTCCGATCAGGAAGCGGGAGCGCCCGAGTTCAGGGCGCTGCGGGCCAAGGCCGAGCAGCATCCGATCGAGGACACCGGTCGCGAACTGCGTGGACTCATGAGTTGGATCGACGCCGGTGACGATGACTACGTCGAGGGCACCGCTGCTCGCTGACGCTGTGCGGATGCGCTCGAGATGGCTCGCGTCGATGATGTGATGGTGACGCCCGAGCCGAAGACGTGTGCCCGCTGTGGTCGCACCATGCAGTGGCGCAAGGCGTGGGCGCGGTCCTGGGATGAGGTGCGCTACTGCTCGGATGGTTGTCGACGCCAGCGTCTGACTGCCACCGACGAGGCTTTGGAGCGGGCGATCCTCGATCTCCTGGGGGATCGGACCGGGACGATTTGCCCCAGCGAGGCGGCACGGGCTGTCGATGCCGAGGGTTGGCGCGATCTGATGGAGCCAGCGCGCCAGGCCGCGCGTCGACTCGTGGCGCAGGAGCGGGTGGAGATCACGCAGGGTGGGCATGTGGTGGATCCGTCCACGGCCAAGGGGCCGATTCGGATTCGAGCGGTGCGGCATGGCTGAGCTGACGGCACCGGAGCGCGGTGATGAAGTCTCCTGGGTCCGCGCACATCTGGGGGATCTCGTGCGCGGCGACGTGGATGCCTCACCCATCGCTGGCGGCCAGCAGGCTGCGGATGCGGTACTGGCCAACTTCTCGGTGCGGGGCTATGCCGCACGGCGTAGCGAGGTCTGGCCGACGGATCGCCGGGGAGCATCCCGCCTCTCGCCCTACATCCGGCACGGGCTGCTCTCCCTGCCCCGAGTATGGGATCACGTCGGCAGGGGTCCCGAACGAGACAGCACCACGTTCCGCGATGAGTTGCTGTGGCAGGAATACGCACGGCACGTCTACGCGCGTGTCGGCACGGCTACCCAGCGCAGCCTGCGATATGCCGTGGAAGAACGTGTCCGGCCCTATGACTGGCCGGAGGGCATGGCATGCGTGGACCTAGCGGCGGGGGAGTTGCGTGAGTCGGGGTGGATCCCCAATCAGACACGCATGTGGCTTGCCAGTCAGTGGAGCGTGCGGGATGGAGCGGGCTGGCGTGATGGTGAGGATGCCTTCTTCCGGCACCTTCTCGACGGCTCCCGCGCGGCAAACCGCATCGGCTGGCAGTGGACCGTGGGTGCGTTGACCGGCAAGCCCTACGGCTTCTCCCGGTGGCAGGTGGAGAAGCGAGCCCCGGGACTGTGTGCGGGATGCGCCCTCGCTCATCGTTGCCCTATCTCGGCATGGCCTCCGGACAGTCCTCCCGAGCCGCGGGCCCATGTCGACCCACTCCTGCGTCGTGACCCGGACGTGGCACAGACGTCGGGATTGGCGGCTGTTGCGCAGGCGTCGGGCAATGCACCACAACGTGTGTGGCTGACGGCTGAGTCTCTCGGTGATGAAGACCCCGCCCTCATGGCCTACCCGGACCTGCCGGTTGTCTTCACGTGGGACATCCCCCTGCTGCAGCGGCTGCGGCTTGCCAGCCAACGCCTGGTCTTCCTGGCGCAATGCCTGGCGGATCTGGCTGAAAGACGTGACGTCATCGTCCGCACAGGCTCCCCCTCGATAGAGCTTCGCGGTATTCCGCTCGTGACCACCTTTGCTCCCGTGCCGGGCTGGCGCAGGCATCGAGCCTCACTCGATGTCACGCGAGTAGAGCCATGGCCCTGGCTGGTCCCGCCACATGATGGTCCCGTGACCTCGTTCACAGCCTGGCGACGTAGGGCGCGCGTGTGACATCCCCCGGGTAGCATGGGGGGCCGCTGCCTGCGGTCCCTATCCCTGAGGTGTCACGTGACCAAGCCCGTCGTTCTCATCGCTGAAGAACTCTCGCCCGCCACCGTTGAGGCACTCGGGCCCGACTTCGAGATCCGCTACTGCGATGGGTCTGATCGGGCGTCTTTGCTGGCCGCGATTGGCGCAGCGGATGCCCTCCTGATCCGATCCGCCACCCAGGTGGATGCCGAGGCCATCGCTGCGGGCAACCACCTCAAGGTGGTCGCCCGGGCAGGAGTGGGCTTGGACAATGTCGACGTGAAGTCCGCGACTCAGGCGGGTGTCATGGTGGTCAATGCACCGACCTCCAACATTGTGAGTGCGGCGGAATTAGCGGTGGCCCTGCTGCTCGCGAGTGCGCGCAATATCGTCCCGGCCAATATCGCGTTGAAGAATGGTGAATGGAAGCGATCGAAGTACAACGGTGTCGAGTTGTCTGAGAAGACTGTCGGGATCGTCGGGCTGGGTCGCATCGGGGTGCTCGTGGCCCAGCGACTGGCGGCCTTCGGAGTGAAGCTGATCGCCTACGACCCGTATGTGCAGCCTGCACGGGCCGCGCAGATCGGTGTCCGCCTGGTGCCGCTGGAGGAGTTGCTGCGCGAGTCTGACTTCATCACGGTCCACCTGCCCAAGACCCCCGAGACGGCCGGGCTGATCGGGGAGGAGCAACTCACGCTTGTCAAGCCGACGATGTTCCTCGTCAACGCGGCCCGTGGCGGCATCGTCGATGAGGAGGCGCTCTTTCGGGCGATCTCCGAGGGGCGTGTGGCGGGGGCAGGTCTTGATGTGTACGCCAAGGAGCCCTGCACGGATTCACCCCTCTTTGGGCTGGAGACCGTCGTGGCGACCCCACACCTGGGAGCCTCGACCGACGAAGCTCAGGAAAAGGCGGGCATCGCTGTCGCTAAGTCTGTGCGACTTGCGCTGGCCGGTGAGCTCGTCCCCGACGCAGTGAACGTGCAGGGGGGTGTCCTTGCCGAGCCCATTCGACCCCTGCAGCCGGTGGCTGAGCGCCTCGGCGCGATCGCCAGCGGGCTGGCGCTCGGAGCGGTGCAGCGCATTGATGTAGAGGTCCGCGGTGAGGTGGCTGATCTGGATGTACGCATCCTTGAATTGGCCGCGTTGAAGGGCGTCCTTCAGGGTCTCGTGCATGATCCCGTCTCCTATGTCAACGCACCGGTGCTCGCCCAGCAGCGTGGGGTGGAGGTGGCCCTGACCACCGATCGCGAAAGCGACGACCATCGCAATCTTGTCCGGGTGAGGTTGACCTTGAGTGATGGTTCGGTCGTGAGTGTCGCCGGCACCGTGGCTGGACCCAAGGACACCGCCAAGCTCGTCGATATCGATGGCTT
>FLOH01000819.1_pt1 | contig 56070 bp, 35 predicted proteins | sample 756751 | NCBI WGS metagenome assembly FLOH01 (sample SAMEA4026879, study PRJEB14308) | marine metagenome | biome: coastal water; material: water | depth 74 m
CATTGCCTATGTTGGCAACGATACTACAGTTTGTGAAAATCAATTGCTGGTATTAAGTGGTTCTCTTGACAATAGTAACTCGAGTTTATGGACAAGGTCGGGCGATGGTACTTTTGATGATGCTACATTGCTAAATGCAACTTACACTCCAGGAAGTGCTGATTTAACTAGCGGTTCTGTAGTACTAACTCTTACCGCATATGGTATTAGTCCATGTACTACACCTCATAGTAACGATCTAACCCTTTCCTTCGATTTATTACCCGAAGCTAACGCCGGATTGGATGAAATAATTTGTGTAAATCAAAATATCGTACTTTCAGGATCAATAACAAGAAGCACAGTAAGTATATGGTCAACTCTTGGTGATGGAACATTTGATGATCCAACGTTGCAACTTGCTGAATATTTCCCGGGAACACAGGATAAATTAGACGGGATGGTTAACCTGGTTTTAACCGCCAGCCCAATCGCACCTTGTGCCGACGTTGCAAGAGATACAATGATGGTATCATTTACTCCACTACCAATTTCCATGGCCGGAGTCGATTCAACAATTTGCGAGAATTCAACAATAATACTTTATGGAGATACAACATTCTCATCTGAAATCCAATGGACTTCAGATGGCGATGGTTCATTTGATAATGATCAGTTATTATCAGCAACGTATACTCCGGGAGATGATGATATATTGAATGGTTTTGTTAAGTTAAATCTTGAAGCGATGGCTGAACTGCCATGTACGCTTTCATCATTTGACGACCTAACTATTTCATTCTATCCTTTACCAATACCCGATGCAGGAATAGATTCTACAATTTGTGTAAACGGTACAATAACTCTTTATGGAGATACAACTTTTTCAAGTACAGTGCAATGGTCAACTGTAGGTGATGGTACTTTTAGTGATGCATCATTAATTGATGCCATCTATACACCGGGTCCTATGGATATTATTGATGATTCAGTTATCCTTATCTTACAGGCAAACCCAAATTTCCCTTGTACCGATAGCAGGGCTGATTCAATGGTTGTTTATTTTGATCCTCTACCTATTGCAGAGGCAGGTATTGACGAGGTTATTTGTGTTGATCAGGTATTTATCACATCTGGAACATTAACTCATAGTACTACAAGTACTTGGACAACTACCGGTAACGGAACTTTCGACAATCCCTCAGAACTTATTACAACATATAATCCAGGAACAACTGACTTAGCAAACGGTTCAGTAGAACTTATTTTAACAGCCAATGCGGTATTGCCTTGTACGGATTCCAATTCCGACACATTATTACTTTCCTTCGACCCACTTCCAATTGCAGATGCTGGTATCGATTCAACGATCTGTGTAAATGGGAGCATCATACTTTATGGTAACCGTTTAAATAGTAATGCGAGTTTGTGGGAAACTGCCGGAAATGGTACCTTTAATGATCCTTCTTTACTTGATGCAATATATACACCAGGATCTCTGGATCTTGCTGCCGGATTTGTCGAGCTTAGCTTAACTGCTTCTGCAATTAATCCATGTACCACTTCAAATCTGGATCCTATGATCTTATCATTTGATCCTTTACCTGTGCCAGATGCCGGAGCAGATACAACTATCTGTGTAAACGGGATTCTTACAATGTCGGGTGACAGAACATTTAGTAATTCGAGTACCTGGACAACAGAAGGCGATGGTTCGTTTGATGATGCAGCTTTGTTGACGGCAATATATACTCCTGGAATTAACGATGTTACCAATGGTTCAGTTGAACTTATACTAATTGCCGATCCTATTTATCCCTGTATCGACACGCAGAATGACACAATGGTTCTAAGTTTCGATCCATTACCAATTGCCAATGCAGGAGGAAATCAAAATATATGTTTAAATACTTCAATCTCACTTTCCGGACAAATTACAAATAGTATAACCTCGCTATGGACAACTGCAGGTGATGGTAGTTTTGACGATGCTACCTCAACTGGAGCAACATATACACCGGGGATAACTGACAGAACTAATGGGTCTGTAGTATTAACTCTTACTGCGAATCCGGTACTTCCTTGTACTGATTCACATAGTAATGATATGACTCTTATCCTCGATCCACTTCCCCAACCCCAAATAGCTATTCTACCCAACGATACAGTTTGTGTTAATTCTCTTACATCCTTCGAAGGCACTGATATAAGTGGTTTAAATATTGTTTCCTGGGGCTGGGATTTTGCTGATGGAAGTACAGATGTTGGTCAAAATGCAAATCATACTTATACAAATACATTGGTTGATAGCGTAATGCTATGGGCCATCGATGATATTGGTTGTACAGATACTATCTATCGTGATATTTGGGTTACTGATCCAAATATTGGATTTACCATACTTATTGATACAGTGTGTTTTGAAGATACTTTGAATTTTATTGGAACTGGAGATGTAGTAAATTACACCGATTGGTTATGGGACTTTGGCGATGGGAATACAGGCACTGGACGTGATACATCATACGCATATACTGCTCCGGGGACATATACTATAACCTTAAATGTTTGTTCCAAGTCGGCGGTTGATAATGCAACGGTTCATCCCAAAGCAGTGGCAAACGCTGGTTCAAGCCACACTATTTGTTTAGATAATCCATTTGATTTTTCCACATCAACTATCTTACCCGATACCGTAAGTGCTGATTCAGTGCTGTGGTATGGTGGTACAGGTACATTTAACGATCCTAAACTTCTTCGACCAACATATTATAATGGAGTAGGTGAATTGGGTCTCGTTCCGCTTTCATTAATCGCTTACGGTAAATTACCTTGTAGCGATGATACATCAACAATGATATTAACTATAGATTCAGTACCGGATGGTAATTTTATATACACACCTATCGACACAAGCTGTGTAGCCGAATTAGTTTCATTTGATGCGTCAAGCTCAGTTGTTATTAATAGTTGGGATTGGGATTTTGGTGATGGAAGCATTGGAAGTGGCCAAAATTTAACTCATACTTATAATTATGGTGACACTACATTCTACATAAATCTTTCCATTTCAAATATCTATGGTTGTGCAACAACTATCAGCGATTCAATTTATGTTGATTCTGTTTTCACAGATTTCAGTATCCAAAATCCTATTATTTGTTTTAAGGAGCCAGGTGATTTTAGTGGTACGGGCGATGATATAACATTTACCGACTGGGAATGGGATTTCGGTGATGGCAATACAGCCATTGGTAGAGATCAATTGCATACCTACACTGCTCCCGGACTTTATAATGTTAGACTAAATGTATGTACTGATACTACAATACATCAAATTCTAGTTAATACTCTACCTGAATCAGATTTTGCAATATCTCCCAACGATACAAGCTGCATGGGCGAGTTAGTGGATCTGAATGCAATCGATATAACAAGTGATATAACAACCTGGGAATGGGAGTTTGGTGATGGAAATACAGCTATTGGTCAGGATGTAACACATACTTACAATGTAAGCGGCGATTTAAATATTCTCTCCATTTACACAAACGTTAATGGATGCATTGATACAACTATCCACACGCGAAACGTTCAAAACGTAAACATTGGCTTTAATATGGTTCAAAGTCCAAGTTGTCAGGATTATACAGTTAATTTCATAGGAACAGGTGACAGAGTTACTTTTACCCCCTGGAATTATGACTTTGGCGATGGCTCTGCGGCAGATATTGGAATTGATGTTTCACATATCTATACAACCCCTGATACAGTAGATGTAGTATTGGATGTATGTTCAGAACAGCAAATACAACAGCTTATAATAAATGCAGCCTGTGAAGTAAATGCGGGTTCAAATGAAATTACTTGTCAGGATGTTTATTTTGATTTAATCGAATCCACTATACCACCAACAGCCGATGATTTTTCTTCAATAATGTGGTTTACTGATGGTTTAGGTACTTTTGATGATGCCACTTTATTGGCGCCAACATATTTCCCTGATCCTTCTGAAGGATCAGTTGTCAGCGATATCATCACTATGATGATGGTTGGTTATGGAATTGCCCCTTGTGAGAATGACACCTCATATATGGAGTTAACTGTGATTCCCGGAGCTTATGCACAGGCTGGTTCCGATGAAAACACTTGTTTTGGAGTCCCTTACAACTTTATAAATTCAACAGATTCGTCCTTTGCCACAAATTATGTCACCCTATATTGGTTAACAAGTGGGACTGGTACCTTTATTAATGGAAACACACCAAAACCAATATATGTTCCAGGAGCCACTGAGATTGGACCGGTTACTCTAACAATGGTTGCCGCAAATATAATTGCATGTGACTCAATCGATGAAATGGTACTTACCGTACGGCCTACTTACGAAGTGCCGGTAGATGTTACTGTTTGTTACTATGACTCAGCATTTGCCCAAGGGCAATGGAGATATGTTTCTGGCACATATTTCGATACTCTTTATACAGCCAATTATGGTTGTGATAGTGTAATAGTAACCAATCTAACTGTACGTCCTAAGGTTGATCGCGATTTTGTAATAAGTACAGGCGATTCAATATGTAATGGTGAAACAGTAGGATTTACTTCAGTTGGAACAGCAAATTTAACCGACTGGCTTTGGGAATTTGGCGATGGAACTACTTCCGATGAAATGAATCCTGTGCATCAATATAATGTAGCCGGTTATTTCACCGTGATCTATCATTATACAGATGATAACGGGTGTTCAGATTCAGCTACAAATCAGGTCCAGGTTTTTGATCTTCCTGATGTAATATTCACTATGAATATGACCAATGCTTGTGTAAATACACAGGTTGGTTTTATTGGAAGTAGCAATTCAAATATTCAAAGCTGGGATTGGGACTTTGGCGATGGATCAACAGGAACAGGACAAACTATTAGCCATATATTTACAACTTGGGGTAATTTAGACGTTGCCCTAACAGTAACCGATATTAATGGTTGTAATGAGACTTATATTCAGACATTAAATATTGCTCAACCCCCTGTCGCAGATTTCACATATAGTTACGCAGTCTGCGACTCCCTCCAATTCACCGATCTATCAACCAGCGCAGCTGGCTACAACCTGGTAACCTGGAGTTGGGACTTTGGCGATGGAGTAGGGACTTCAGCCTTACAGAACCCCACCTACCAATACCCCAGCAACACCACGCCCGGTGGCGAAGTGTACAATGTAACTCTCACAGTTGTAGCCGACAGCAATGGTTTTATGTGCTCCGACTCAATAGTACTCCCTGTAACAGTACCATCCCTACCAGATATCTTTTTCACCTACACCCCCGAGCCAAGCTGTTTGGGCGACTCAACTTACTTCTTCGGAGAATCAGGCTTTTTCATCGACATCTGGCACTGGGACTTTGACGATGGTAATTTTTCCAACCAACAATACGCCGCCCATAAGTATGCCAATACAGGCACCTACAACGTAGAGCTAAGTATCACCGACACCAATGGCTGCCTAAACACGCTCAGCAATATCATCACTGTAAAGCCCGTACCCACGGTAAGCTTTTCAATGAGCGACACCACTGCCTGCCATGGCTCAAAAATACAATTCACTTCCGCCAACAGCACCAATGTCGCAGTATGGTACTGGGATTTTGACGATGGATCATTTAGTTATGATGAGAATCCAATCCACTACTTCCCCCAGGGAGGAACCTACAATGTAAGCCTGACAGTAATCGACTCAACAGGCTGTTCAGCCACAGCAGAGAACCAGGTATTAATCTTGCCCGGTGCCACAGCAGATTTCACTTATCAAAATCTAACCTGTAGCTCGGTAATCTTCCAGGATCTAAGTATTGCCCCACCGGGATATTTTTTAACAGAGTGGCTCTGGGACTTTGGCGATGGCTTTACTGCCACAGTACAAAACCCATCCCATAGCTATACCACCGGCATTGGAGTATATGATGTAACATTAATAGTAACAGCAGACTCAGCAGGCTATAGCTGCACTGATACCATAACTCAAACCATCTACACTCCAGGCCTACCCACGGTGTTCTTCACATGGAACCCTGAACCAACCATGCTGGGAAATGCAACAGACTTCTTTGGAACATCTGGAAACGTAATTACCGACTGGTACTGGGACTTTGGCGATGGTAACTTTGCCACCACCCAGAATGCTACACATACCTTTGCCACAGTAGGCACATTTAATGTGGAACTAAACGTAACCGATATCGATGGTTGCCAAAACCTGATAGTACACCAGGTAACAGTAGTAAATGTACCAGCATTGGACTATAGCTGGAATATCAGCTGTGAGAATGAGCCTGTACAGTTTACAGTACTCGATCCCCCAACCGATATCCCCGCAGTAACTACCTGGAGCTGGAACTTTGGCGATGGCGGCATCAGCGATGAGATGGACCCACTACATGTATATGTGGTAGCAGGCACCTATAATGTGTCACTAACCATCATCGACACCATGGCATCTACAAATACTGTTATAAAACAGATAACAGTAAAACCACCACCAGTGGCACTATTCAGTATAGAAACGCCCACCTGTGCAGGCAATCCTGTACAGTTCCACGATCATAGTACAACCCCAACAGGTTTTCTAACTCAGTGGCATTGGGACTTTGGCGATGGCAACACCCAAACCATCACTTTCCCAACTAGCCCCGATGTAACATATACATACGGAACCACAGGTACATTTATAGTAACACTAACAATCACCAACAGTGATAGCTGCCAGGCAACAACCCAGAACCCTGTAACGACCATATCCAGCCCAACGGCGATTTATACAGCCAGCGATGGATGTGCCAGCGGCCCTGTAAGTTTTACCAACACATCAATAGAAAATGGGGGAGGGACAATAGTAACCTACCTATGGACATTTGATGACCCCGGTTCAGGCCCCGACAATACCTCCAATTTACAAAACCCTGTACATATGTTCTCCAATCCCGGCGATTATGATGTAACATTAACAGTAACCAATGTAAACGGATGTGTAGACGATACCACAACAACCATAACCGTAGCCGACGAGCCAACGGTGGACTTCACCACAGAAGACAACTGCCTAGGCAATGAAACCCAGTTTTTGGTAGATGGAACAGTAACCAATATCCCCGAAGTACAAACTTGGGGCTGGACCTTTGGCGATGGAGGCACATCAGCACTCCAGGATCCAACACATATCTACACAGCAGCAGGCGACTACACAGTAACCCTATCCATAGTAACCACAGATGGCTGCACAGCAAGTATAAGCCATGATGTACGGATCAACCCACTTCCCAATCCAAACTTTGAGAGCACAGCTCCTGCATGTTTAAACGATGAAGTAGAGTTCACCAATCTATCAAGTTCCCCCAATGGAACAATAGAAACCTGGGTATGGGACTTTGGCGATGGAACCATAGTAACAATAAACGCACCCGACAATCCTGATATAACCCACCTATACACTCTGGATGGAACATACGGGGTAATACTAACAGTAACCGACACAGAAGGCTGCGAGAACTCAGTAACCAAGAATGTGGAAGTAGTACCCTCACCAATAGCAGACTTTACATATGAAGAAAACTGTTACAATGACCCGGTACTATTCACAGATTTGAGTACCACCAATGGAGGCACAGATATCCAAAGTTGGGAGTGGTTCTTTGGCGATCCTGGATCAGGAACATCAAACACTTCTAACCTTCAAAATCCATCGCATATCTTTACTCTACCTGGAACCTACACCACCACGCTAGTTATCAACAGCACCATGGGATGTACAGATACCACAGAGCAGGAGATAATAGTTGACACCCTGCCCGATGTATCGATGAACATAGTAGATGACAGCATCTGTTTAGGAGAGATGGCAATGTTTGAAGGCATAGGCACAAACATCAGCACCTGGCTATGGGAATTTGGTGATGGAGGCAGCTCCATAGAGCAGAACCCATCATATATGTACGCAGCCTCTGGCATCTACACAGTAACTTTGACGGTAACAGAAATAGGAGCAGAGCAGTGCCAGAGCACAGTAACAGGAGAGATAGTAGTAAACGGTGCTCCCGAGGCCTTTTTCGAATATGAAAACACATGTTTAGGCGATAGCACATACTTTACGGATCTATCATACAGTCAATATGCATTTATCACAAACTGGGACTGGGACTTTGGCGATGGAGCAACAAGTACACTCGAAGACCCAAGTCATTACTACAACACAAATGACGATTTTCAGGTAACCTTGATAGTAACCGACAACTACGGATGTACAGACACGATCTCACAATGGGTACAAGTATATGATTCACCCAATCCATCCTTCACATGGGATCAGGTATGTGATCCAATGGGCCAGGTAAACTTCTTTGATGAGTCAGAGCCTGGATCAGACGGAGCACCAATCATAGGGTGGAACTGGAATCTGGACGATGGTTACTACTCCACGGAGATAGACCCAACATATATCTATGATATAATCGACACCTGTTACACAGTAATATTGGAGGTAACCGACAACAATGGATGTACAGCAACAGACACCAACACCCAGGTATGCTTACATGGCGAGCTAGAGATTGACTTCACAGCAGATATTACCTGTGAGGGCCAACCAACATTGTTTACAGCCACCTACATGCCACAGAGCGACTCTGTAGCAAGTTACACATGGAACTTTAATGATGGCTCACCACTACAAGTTACTTTCTATGACACTATTCTACACACTTTCCCCAATCCGGGATTATATATAGTAGAGCTGATGGCCATAGACACCAACGACTGTTCAACAAGTATTTTTAAAGAAGTAAGAGTAGATAGTATACCAACGGCTCAGTTTACAAATACCATAGGCTCATGTAGCACCCCAACCCAGTTTACCGACATATCATTAGGTGGCGGAGAATTTATACAAACCTGGTTGTGGGACTTTGGTGACATAAGCTCAGGAGCAGCCAATACCAGCACACTACAAAATCCAATACATCTATACGGACCAAATGACAGTACCTATCAGGTAAAGCTGATAGTAACCAACTACAATGGATGTATTGATTCTATTACCCAGGATGTGTATGTACAGGCATGTGTAATGGCCGACTTTATCTTACCCGACAGTACCAACTGCGCAAGATATGAGCTATGTTTCACTGACTCTTCGGCCTTAACCAGCAATACAACAGTAATAGAACAATGGCGCTGGGACTTTGGCGATGGTACAACCTACAACTACTCAGCATATCAAAATCCGATCTGTCATACCTATACCACCCATGGCAACTATGAAGTACAGCTGATAGTAGTAGCAACCATATCCGGCACAACTCTGCAGGACACGGTAATAAAAACTTTCACTGTCAATCCAACCCCTGTTGCAGGTATGTTAGTTGATAACGGTTGTTTAAACGAGCTTACGATGTTCTACGACAACACTCTAACCAATGGCTCACCCATAACCATGTGGCATTGGGACTTTGGCAATACATTATCACAAAACGACACTGCCAATGTACAAGACACAAGTTACTTGTACCCGAGTTATGACAATTACATACCAATGCTTATAGTATCAAATGCTTTTGGATGCATTGACACCATAACAGACACCATCACCATTTACAAACTACCAGTAGCGGAGTTCAGCTTTGAAGATCAGTGTATGACTTACTACACCTACTTCAATGATGAGTCGGTTAGTGACAGTTCAGATATAGCCTATTGGATATGGGACTATGGAGATCCACTATCAGGTATAAATGTAGATACCACAACTGAGCCCATTCAGGTGGTACACATCTATAATGCAATTGGAACCTATAGTCCACAGCTACTAATAATAGATGAGAACAACTGTAGTGATAAGATATCCCACGATATAGAGATCTGGCCAATACCACAGACAGCCTTTACCATAGTAGATACTGTTCAACAGGGAAATATATACTTACAAAACCTATCGCAGAATGCCATAGAGTATTATTGGGACTTCGACTACGACAATGGAGAAAGCAGCGCAGAAGAAAGTCCAACCCATCAGTATGAAGTAGATGGCAACTACGACATAATGCTTGTAAGTTACAACGACTATGGCTGTCCAGATACAGTACATCAGATTTACAATCTACTATTCACAAACTTGTTCTTGCCAAATGCCTTTATACCATCCAATTCCAATGCGGAGTTACGAGAGTTCAAGCCCCTGGGCATAAACTTAAAAAGTTACCGACTGGAAGTATACAGTGCATGGGGTAATCTGGTATTTGAGAGTACCAGGCTGGTTGACGGAGTACCAGCTGATGGTTGGGATGGCACCTATGAAAACAAGGATATGCCCACAGGTTCATACATATGGAGGGTAAGCGCAGTATTTGAAGATGGGACGATATGGAAGGGCACTGACAATGGCGATGGAAACACAGCCACCAGTGGATCGGTAACATTAATAAGATAAAAGAGAGGAGGCACGGCAATGAAAACAATGGAAAAAAAAGTAGCAAACACTGTAAAAGCAGTAAACACAAATAGTACAAAAGAAGTACAAATGAGATCCATACTTACAGCAAAGTCAACTCTTATGCAAAAGATATCGGTAATAGTATTAGGGGCACTAATGTTCTTACCATTATCAAATCTACAATCACAGGATTTAGACTACTCACAGTTTTACAACAATCCCACATATTATAATCCTGCCAATGTGGGTTTAACCACGGGATTAAAATCTAGGCTCAACTACCGCAGGCAGTGGACAGGCTTATCGGGCGACTATCACACCTATAGTTTCAGTGCCGATGTAGCCGAGAGGAGTTTACCCGGAGCCGGAGGTATAGGCATCATAGCCAATCAGAGTTTAGCAGGTAAGGGAGTATTAAAGAATAATACTATTGGTATAATGCCCAGTGTACGCATCCCCATAAGTAAGAACACCATCTTTCAGTTGGGAGCATTGGCATCGATAGTCACCCAGCAATTGAACTGGGACAATTTGGTATTCTCCGATCAACTAGACCCAAGGTGGGGAAATATTTACACAACATCCTTCACAGGAGCATCCAGAGATAAGGTAGTATTCCCTGACTTTGCGTTTGGGGGAATCTTTCAGTTCAAGGGCAATGACGACTTAGAAGGAACCTTAGGAGCAGCAGTACATCATATAACTACGCCCAATCAATCCTTTTTCGAGGTAAATGCAAAGTTACCAAGAAAGTATGTTTACAATCTTGACTTTATAATAACCATTAGGGAAGACCAGGGTTATTACTCCAAGAGGCAGGGCTTTAAGTTAAATCCTGGTATCATGGTACAGCATCAGTCAAGTATGATGTTATACACTTTGGGTATGAATATTTACATGTCGCATGTATATTTAGGATTATGGTACAAGAACCAGACCTTGGAATATGATGAGTTCAGCACTTTTACTGCCATGGCAGGTATCAACATTCCCTTCAACGCAGAATCGAGGATGAAGGTAATGTACTCCTACGAGATGAATATCAATGCAATGCATAACTTCACAGGTCCTTCTCACGAGATAAGTTTAGTGTTTGAGTTTGATGACATAGGATTAATTGGCAAAAAATCAGGTAGTGGCTTTATGGCACCAACTCACAGGAGCAATAGTCCTATTGAGTGTTCGCCGTTTTGAGTCTATCTCAACTAATTTTTGAATAACCTCTTTAGGATGAGAAATAGTTTATACTCCTTTCGTATCTTAGCTAGCAAAAAAGCTACTCAAACAGATGTCATATCTTAAGAATATTTCTGTATTTAAGTGGTGCAGTTTATCGTTTAATACACTCTGTTTATCTTGTTCAAATTATAACCTCATCCAATGAAATACAAATCCAAAGAAATTGAAAAACATATAGTAGCAGGTGATAAAAAACTTGACCAAGATAATTTTGCTGATGCCATTATTGAATACACAAAAGCTATTAATCTCGATCAGGAATTAAGTGAAGCATATATAAGTCGGGGTCTTGTACACTTTCTAAATAATGCTAATCTGGATGCATTGTTGGATATTTCCAAGGCGATTAAACTGGATCCTTCAGATCCTGGGGGATACAGGCTACGTATATTGATCAATAGGTTGACCGAGGATTATTTGTGGTTAATTTCAGATTATTCAAAACTCATTGAACTAGAGCCCCACGATTCTTATAATTATATGGATCGTGGAAATATAAAGGTCACGATTGGAGAACATAAAGAGGCTTTAAGTGACTTTAATAAAGCCATTGAAATTGACAATAATAATGTAGAAGCATATAAGCTTCGGGCAGATTTAAAGCTAAGTATGAACAACAGAATATCTGCAATTGATGACTACTCAAAGGCAATCCGTATTAATCCCAAAGATAACATTGCTGTTAGTGAAAGAGGAGAAATACGGGAAGTGCTAGGCGATGATAAGGGAGCTTATGACGACTACTCCAAAGCCATAGATATTGACCCTGAATTCAGTTGGGCTTACATTAACCGGGCAAGGCTGGCCTTTATTTATGGCGAATATGAAGAAGCAATTATTGATCTTGATAAAGCCATCGGATTGGATGCAGAAAATGCTATTGCATTTAACCTTCGCGGACTTTGCAAGGAATTCAGTACCAACATTGCTGGTGCTTTGGTAGATTACTCAAAAGCCATCGAACTTGATCCTGAATGGGAAGAACCTTATTTCAACCGAGGGTGCATAAAAGGACGGAAAGGAGATAAACAAGGAGCCCTGGAAGACTTCGACAAAGCACTGGAAATAAATCCTGATTTTGCAGATGTATACCATGAACGTGGGCTAATGGGTGGAAACCTTGGAGAAGAAGATGATTGATTATTAGCGCACTGTTTTTAATAAATTATATCTTATATGATAAAAGATATGGCATACATATCGTAGGTATCTCAGAAAAATGGACAATATCAGATAATTAGATAGTTAATTTTACAAATCATTAATAACCGGGGAAAATCATTTTGTCAAAGTTATCCTTGAATAGATAATATAATGGTTCGTTCTGGTCACTTTTATTTTTTATATTAACCGAATAATTAGAATCGTCAAGAATGAAATGATTTGATTGAACTCCTTTTTCTTTTTTCCCAAATGTCCTCCCTCTTAATGAAATCTTAGTTATTGATTCCAAATATTCATAAAAATCATTGCATAGATCTTTATTCTTGATATTCGTCTCAACTATTGCATAACAAACATAAATATCTTCTATGTTCTTTTTGAGAAAGTCATTATTGAGATTGAGTAAAGATATTGGATAATTTGTGTTTTTACCAGGATCGATACCTGTTTTCAAATAAATAAACCAGCGAGCATTAAGATATTCAACCCCATCAGATGGAAGATATTTAAACCAATCTGGTACTTTTGTTTGACTCTTCGTTGATTTAATTAAAAAATCTAATTTATCATGAGTATAGAATGATTTCATAAAATTTTCTGATAGCCGAGTATAAGTGGAGTTTTTTATTGAAATACCTTGTTTATGTTCTCCAATCCGATCGAATATATTTGATAATGATTTACCAACATAATAAGGAATGAATTTGTTTTCATCCGGGTATTTGAACCCCCAAATATAAATTCCTGACCTTTTAAGATTAGGTAATTCACTATGATTTTTTATTTCCCCGGTTTTCTGATCTACGTCATTAATAAAATGCAACGGTCCATGAAATGTCAAATCTGTCATAATAATTTCTTTTAGTGTTTAGGTTTTTCGGTTACATCCTAATATTTAGAAGTAGAAACAATTGTTTTTAATTATCGTAAAACTAAGGTAATTTATCAGACGATTTACTTAACCCCATATTTCTCATGCCTACGACATGTATTGTCGTATGCATTACTTAACTTTGCCATCATAATAAATACCACCATGTCCAAAAGAGAAACAATACTGCGTTATAACACTATTATCACCAAACTTCAACGATTTCCTTCAACAACTAAACAAATACTGGATAAACTTGCAGAAGAAAGTGAGATACAATCATACAACCTTAATATCTCAAAACGCACACTTCTTCGTGACCTTGAAGATATTAGAGTTATTTACAATATCGATATTCAGTACGATCATGCGAAAGGTGCTTATTTTATTGACTTTGAAGGTCAAACCGAAATGCAGGATAGGGTAATTGAGGCATTAAATACTTTTAATGCCTTAAACTTTTCCGATAAGCTTGCAAATTATATTCACTTTGAAAAAAGAAAAACAAAAGGAACCGAAAATTTACATGGATTGTTACATGCGATTAAAAACAAATTCCAAATCAGGTTTACTCATCAGAAATATTGGGATGATGAATCAACAAAACGGATTGTCGAACCTTATGCTCTGAAGGAATTTAAAAACCGATGGTATATATTGGCAAATGACCTAAAAGACAATGTTATAAAGAGCTTTGCGCTTGATAGAGTGCAGGACTTGGAAATTTCCAGAACTAAATTCGTTTCCCCGATTTACTTTGATATAAACGAACATTACAAATATTGTTTTGGTATTGTCAGTCCTGATGGTAAAAAGCCACAAAAAATTGTATTATCATTTGAACCCTTAAAAGGAAAGTATATTAAATCGCTCCCTCTGCATGAATCACAAGTGGTTTTAGAAGATAACGATAAAGAACTCCAAATAGAACTCTATCTGGTTATTACTTATGACTTTATAATAGAAATCCTCTCTCATGGCCATCGTGTTAAAGTTATCCAACCTTCTAGTTTGATTGATGAACTCAAAAGCATATACAGTAGTTCATTAGAACAATATAGTTAAAACACATTTCCCAACTCGTCCACGTTTCCGAACGCGGATGTTTTTCAAACTTTGAAATTTTCCATTCCCCCATTCCCCCATTCACTCCATTCATTCATTCCCCCATTCAATCATTCATTACCCCTACGCCACATACTGTCACACCCCTGTCTTTACTTTGCAATAAAATTAAAAGTGAAAAATACTATGAACTCAAAACTTGGGAAACTAAAAGAGGTATTTCTAAAAAATCAGAAAGATGTTGAAAATGCTCGTTGCATATTAAAAACAGAATTTATCGGAATTGACAACATAATTGATGAGGTAATTGATAATGTAAGTTCATGGTATAGTCTATCTGATATTCAGGAAAAACCATTGGTAATAAACTTGTGGGGATTAACTGGAGTTGGGAAAACATCTCTAGTCAACCGATTGGCTGAATTGCTAAACTTTAAAGACAGATATTTTAGATTCGATTTAGGGGAGAAGGAGGGAAGGTATTCGTTTAGAGGCTCACTGGAAGAATTATGTGAAAATACTGACTCATCACCTGTTATGATTGCATTGGATGAATTTCAGCATTCAAGAACCATCGAAGGCCCCTTCAGGAAAGAGAAGGAAACAGATCAAAATAGAATGATCTGGGAGTTAATCGACTCCGGTAAGGTTCAGTATATTAATTGGAAGAGGGCTTTGTGGTATTTTGATGATTATATTAAAAAGTTGCATCACTTATTAAATGCTGGAATAAAAGTTAAAAATGGTGTAGTTGTAGCTGGTAGAGACCTTTACCTAAATGAGATAGCTCTTGAAATTGAGGCAGATGAAGAATTATTATTTGTGTCACAAGGTGAATATGATCAAATTATTGAGCTGGCAGGTGATCATCTTAATTTACATCTGATGCAAGATGTAGTAGACATACTAAATAAATTAACCGGACCTGAAACAATGTCATTTTTGAACAAGGTTATACAAATAGGGAAACGGCCTTCCGAAAAAAGCTTTGCCAATTCACTAATTTTTATTCTCGGAAATATCGACGAGGCGTATAACATGAGTAGTAACTTTAGTGCAGATATTGATGCTGATGAATTTCATAATCAGTCATTAAAAATTACAGTTCCAAAAATAAAGAAAGCTCTACAACGGAGATTCAGAGATGAACAGATAGCCCGACTTGGTAATATTCATATTATCTATCCTGCATTAAACAGGAAAGCCTACATGAAAATCATCAACAATGAGCTCATTAATTATTCTGCAAGTGTTTTTCAATTAACCGGATTGAAAATTACTTTTGACGATACGGTTATTGATATTGTTTATAATGAAGGAGTTTATCCCACCCAGGGAGTTCGTCCAATTTTCACATCAATTCATTATTTGCTAAAAAGCAAACTATCCTATTTTATAACTGAAATTCTAATTGAGGATATAAATCCAAGTGTATTAAAGTTCTCAGTACAAAGTAATGCACTGAATTGTGAATATTATTCAGAAAAAAAAGTGATCCATAAAAAACAAATCAAACTCAAAACTCCTTTAGACGACATCAGGAAAAATAAACATAACGACACACAGGCAATAACAGCAGTACATGAAAGTGGACACGCTATTTTGTCTGCAATTCTTATGCATACTATACCCCAGGTAATATACTCAGTAACTTCTGATGCCGATAACCTTGGGTTTATTTATTCAAAAGTTGCATGGGATTATATATCCCGTAAAGAACTTATCCCCAGAGTAGCAATGATGTTGGGTGGTTATGTTGCTGAAGAATTAGTTTTCGGAAAGGAGTATCTAACCATTGGATCTTCAGGAGATATTGAGATGGTTACTTCATTTTTATCTACTATGTATAAACAAAACGGTATGGAAAAATTGCCCATTAAATATAGCATCCCCGAAAATCAGGAAAATGATTCATATCACAACTATACTGAAATAGAAGATAGTATTAAGCAAACTATAGAGGTTGCCATGGAACTTGCCGAAAAAACTTTAAGAAGTGAAAATAAACTATTGCTCGAAATGGCAAATTATTTAAGTGATAACAGAATGCTCAAAAAGCCGGAAATTGAAAAACTAATAAATAAACATATTTCAAAAAGTGTTGACTTTATTACTGATGGTGATTTGCTGTATTACAGAAACCATTTGAAAAGAGAAGCATCAAAAAAAGCTGAGGTTCTTTCCGAAAACCAGTATAATGTTTATTCATTGAATCGTGAGAAATAAATATCGTATATAATAACAAATCACTTTGTTGGTGTGGTTCCTTATTGCATTCCGATATAATACATAGTCCTCTAACACCAGAAGTTTAATGATTGATCTTTAAAGTAATGATGCTCTATCCTAACATAGATAATAATCAACTAATTCAAACATTTGAGCTTATCGATGATCAAGATGAATTTCAGTTTCAGATTCAAAATTTTGATTTTATTGAACAGCCATTATTATTACGGTTAAATGTCTGGTTGGAGTTTTTTAATGTTCATTGCTTTTGCATACCGGGTTTGTATAATAATACTATATATAGCTTATTTGATGCCATAAAGACCAATGAAATGTTTAGAACTCAAACCAGTCACGAGTTTAATCTAAGTCTTAAATTTTATGAGCAATTATTTAATTCTGTTTTGACTATTTCTGTGAACAATAAAGAATCTGCAAAACATCTTCTTAATATTTCATTAATTTATGGAAAATACCCTGGTATGCTAGTACGGTCATTAAAGATAGGAATACGAATATTGCAATCTGGCACTAGCGAATTTCACTTAAATTCATTGTTTGAGTTTCTATTTGTAAAATATGAAGATCCATATTTCTTAACCAAAAATCTTAATAACCTAGAGATAAATGAAATAGATGTGATGATGATGGTTCTTCAAGGTAATAATATCCGTTATTATGATAAGCTGCCATTTTCTCTTTCAAGGAAAGAGGCATTTATTTTGATAAATCAAATTCCAAAAAACTTAAAGTTCAAAAACAAAGTATTACCACGATCAATAGTTTGTGCTAAGCTACTTATTTCAAATACATCAAGAAAGGAGCTCCTATACCCATTCCTTTACCATAATAAAATATTTAAACATAATATCACTGTTTTTCACCGTGATATTAGTTTTTGGAGAAGAGCATATAACCTACTGTGTAAAGTAAACTGGAAACGAACTAATTTATCAATACAGGAATACATAGATTATTTTGAGTATAAAAAATACACTGAAGATCCTAAGTATAATTTGAATCATAGAACGATAAATTCTATCACAAGAGCAATACACCGATGGCATGAGGCTGCTGAATTTGCTAAAGACAAGGGAATACTAAATTTAAGATGGGGAGGTTTAGAAAAGCAAAACTTAAAAATAGTGCATAATAAAATAATGTATGTTATTAAACAAATTACATCAGGATATGAGCTTTATGAAGAGTCGGAAGAAATGAAACATTGTGCTTTCACATATATTAACGGTTGTGCTAATGGCTATACTTCAATTTGGAGTATTAAAAGAAAAGTTAATGCAAAGTTGGAGCACTATTTAACCCTTGAGGTCCGCAAGAATAAGATCATCCAAATTAAGGGCAAACGAAACAGACGTGCAAACCAAACGGATTATGATGTAATTAAATTATGGGCTCATGAAGTTGGGTTGGTAATTGATACTTATTATTGAAAGATAAGATTAAGGCATTGTTTAATAGTTATTTTAAATTGTAGTTTTTTTGTACATTCGTTATTTAATAGCCTATCCTTAAAATACTTTAATATGCTACCTAATTTTGATATAGAATTTACAGTAGAGCATGATGCCTTTTATCGTGAGTTAAAAAAATGGCGAAAAGATGTTATAGATAAACAAGAAATAAATAATTGTGTATATATACTAATGGCTAGCAAACCAGTCCCTAGAGTTTTAAAAGACGATGAGGATAGTATTTTGTATATTGGAAAAGGACTTTTAACAAGAGACCACGAAAGAATAGGTGAGTTAATAAATTCTGTAAATAGCGGCACGTCTAAACAGCATGAGGCAGGAGGAAAGTATCAAAGAATCAGTAAGAGTTATAGTATTGATGGATTGACTTTAGGTGTAATATTAGTTAAGGAGCCAGATCACATTTCGAGAGAGGTTGAGGAAGAACTTCTTAAGAAATATTTAGAAGAGTTTGGAGAACTGCCACCACTAAACCGTCAAACGTAGTAGGTTTTTTTGTGCACTAACAAAATGAATAAAATTTTAAAATATAGAAAATATGTATCACGACAAAATTGAAGTAGGTGGTTCCAGGACTGATGATGACCAATACTGGAGAATTAATAGGATTTATTTAATTATTGGGTATGCGCAAGCAATTGCTAACTCAAATGGAAATGAGGATTTCCATAAGAAAATTAAAAGCGTCTATGATGACAAAGGTAGTTTAACTGTAACTTGGAATACAGAACCTTCTTTAAATGAAAAAGAATATTTACAGAAAGCATGGGAAAGTATTGTGGCCGATTATGAAGGGAATACTATTGCACATGTTAAAAGCTAGATTGCAACGGAATGAAAATGCCAAATAAAATACCAATCAGCATTCTTAGCAAAATAGAAAGACAAAAACCTTCTTATAGTATTGGAAATGATTATGCAAGTAGCTATAAAAGTGTAATTATTTATGTTCAAAATGGACTTGCCGCGGAAGTAGAATTATTTAAAACCATAGCAAAAGCAATTTTTACTATTCAAAAATCTGGAAGTCGCAAATACCCATTGTTAGTATTTGGGTTTGGAGATACAGAGTATCTTCAACATGAAAGTAAATATTTTGATTTTGGTTATGTAAATGATTCAAGCAATATTAACAAAGTTGCTGAAACTATATCGAGAATATCTGGAACAGGTATAGTTAGACGAGCCGTTATCCCTGTGCTATTTCCTAAAACAGATGTTAGGAGTCTATATCATGGTAAAATAAATGTGGAAAACGATGACATGTTAATTGTTATTGGCAGTAAGGATGAGGTCTTTTTTTTGTGTGGGTTAAAAAATAGAATTAAATCGAATATTAAAAAACATATCCTATTAGTCGAAATTGGAAACGAAAATATAAAATATATATTCAAACCACAAGAACTTAAATTTATTAAACCAACAGCAATAAAACAAAATAATATGGAAATAAGAAGATATTTTTCAGATGATAATCTAAAAAGAATTAAAAAAGATTTCAAATTTCTAATCCGTCTAATCGACACTTCATTTGGCGAATTTGATTTTGCAATTAGAGATAATTATTTTAATATATATTACAAGGGTAATAGCATAGCAAAAGTAGAACCAAAAAAGTATGATTTATATAAAGTGTCAATAAATGCTAAGTTTTTTAAAGATACAAAAGCAAATAATCCTGTCTTTTATAAAACAATAAAAGGTAGTAACAACATTATCTTATGTAGAAAACACCTGCATCCGTTTTTTCAAAGAAAGCACCTTAATGAATTTGCTTCAAAAATTAAAAGCGTTCATAATGGAGAAGAAATTGATTTTGAACAATCATTAATTACAGATAACATAAATAGAAGTGATTTTATTTTTATTGACCGACAAGTATCAGATACTAAATTAAATCGAAAAAGATTAGACCTGTTGGCATTAAAACAAGTTGAAGAAAACAAATATAAATTTGTTGTTTCTGAAGTGAAATTGGGAAATAATACCGAATTAAAAAATAAAGTTGCTTCTCAATTAGATTATTACGTTAAGCATATAAATGATAATTTTGAGGATTACAAAAGATGCTACGAAAAGCAATTTGAGCAGAAGCGAGAACTTGGTTTAATAAAAAGCCCAGTATTTGATAAAATTATAATAATTGAGCCTGCTGAAGGCATTATACTTGTTGGTGGCTATTCTGGAATTGCAAAAAAACATATTGATGAATTAAAAACTACTTTCTCTCATTTAAAAGTGAAACAGTTCACGAATGAAATTTAAAATCCACCGCGGCACTAAAGAAATAGGCGGTTCATGTGTAGAAATCTGGACTGATAACACAAGAATACTACTTGACTTTGGTATGCCTTTGGTCGAGAAAGATGGTCAGGAGTTCAATTTTAGTAAATACAATACGCTAGTTCCATCTGAACTAATTGCTGAAGGGGTTTTGCCTAGTATTGAAGGACTTTACGATAATTCAAAGAACTTAATAGATGGCGTAATTATTTCTCATCCTCACCAAGACCATTATGGATTAACTAATTTCATAAACGAAAATGTGCAATATTATTTAGGTGAAGCGACACATAAGATAATTGAACTAAACAACCTATTCACTCCTCAAGAAACATATTTAAAAAATACTAACTATTTTGAAAAGGAAAATGCATTCATAATTGGAGATATTTCAATTACTCCATATTGGGCTGATCATTCAGCATTTGATGCATATTCGTTTTTAGTTGAGAGTAATGGCAAAAGCCTGTTCTATTCCGGAGACTTTAGAGCTCATGGAAGGAAAGCAAAGGCATTTTACTGGTTTACTCATAATGCTCCGCAGCATGTTGATTATTTACTTCTCGAAGGTACAACAATAGGGAGAGAAGGCAAGCCATTTAAAACTGAAGTTGAAATTGAAAATGGACTAATAGAGGTTTTTATGCAGAAAGGTAGAATAAACCTTATTTATACTTCAGGACAAAATATTGACAGGTTAGTTTCAATTTACCGAGCTTGTATTAGAGCCAATAAAATTTTAGTTGTAGATGTATATGTTGCCAAAGTATTGAAAGAATTATCAAAATTTGCTTCAATCCCGTATCCATCAATTGAATTCAATAAATTGAAAGTAATGTTTTCTAGATACACCAGCAATAGACTTGCTGAAGATGGGAATGAAAAAATCTTATATCAATTTACAAAATTCAAGATTACAAAAGAAGAAATTAGCGACAAGTTCGATAAGATGGTTATGCTTGTAAGACCTTCAATGCAAATAGATTTGGAACACATATACGGAATTGATGGTGGAAATCTAATATATTCAATGTGGGAAGGATATTTGCAAAAAACCAGTACCAAGAAGTTCATTAACTACTTAATAAAGAGAAAATTTACTATCCATAAAATTCATACAAGCGGCCATGCCGATACGCAAACTCTAAAAAAGATGGTTGATGCAATAAACCCTAAAAACATTGTGCCAATTCATACATTTTACGGTAGTGATTACAAGAATATTTTTACCGTACCGGTTGTGGAATTGGTTGATGGTGAAACAAGAACTATATAATGATGTGATAATAAAAAACCAGTATGAAATTGAAAAATGCAACTACTAAAATTCCCAAATTATCTCACTTTCTGGCGCGCGAATTTTTCGCGTGACAATCTCTAATCTAATAGCTAAGAACGATAAATACTGTACCTTTAACCAATATTAATCTGCTATGCCAAACAAAATCAGCATTTCTAAATCATCCTTCATCCGTGGCCTCCAATGCCACAAATCCCTCTATCTTAAAAAGCATAATCCTGAATTGGAAGATTCCATTTCCGAATCCCAACAAGCAATTTTTGATGGTGGTTCTAATGTTGGTATTCTTGCACAGCAGCTTTTTCCAGGAGGTGTTGACTTGGGCGATTATATTCCTGGTAATTTCCCAAAAGCATTTAGTGAGACAAACAGACTATTAAATGATAAGAACTCAATTATCTATGAAGCCGGTTTTAAGTATGAAAACTTACTATGTTTCATGGATATCCTCACTAAAGAAGGGTATTCCTACAAAGCCTATGAAGTTAAAGGCTCAACATCAGTAAAGGATATCTATTTATGGGATACTGCCTTCCAATACTATGTGATTACAAAAAATGGTATTGAACTGGAAGATATATCAGTTGTATTTCTCAATACAGACTATGTTAAAGATGGAGAAATTGATGTTCACCAGCTTTTTACAATAGAATCGGTTAAAGAAAGGATACTTGAATTGCAGCCACAAGTCAGGCAACATATTAAACAGATGAATACAATGCTTGGTGATACAAAAATCCCTGCCATAGAAATTGGTCCACATTGTAGCGATCCTTATGAATGTAGCTTTTGTGGCCATTGTTGGAAACACGTTCCTGATAATTCTGTTTTCTCTTATAAAGGTATAAAAGCAAATACCAAATGGGAATTATTTAATTCTGATATCGTTACTGTTGAAGAAGTTCCTGATAACTATCCATTAAACAATACAGAGCAATTAGTTGTCTCTTCTGCAAAGAATAAAACATCATATATAAATAAACAAGTTATTAGTTCATTTGTAGAAGGATTAAACTATCCATTGTATTTTTTGGATTTCGAAACAATGTATATGGTATCTATTCCCATATATGATAACTCATCTCCATTTCAACAAATACCTTTTCAATACTCACTACATGTTCAAAAGAACAGTAATTCAAATATCGAGCATTATGAGTTCCTGGCCGATGCAACCAAAGATATTGACCCTCGCGTCAGTTTCATTGAGACCCTTATCCAGGTAATAGGCACAACAGGTAGTATAATAACATATAATGAGTCTTTTGAAAAAGGGAGGTTACGTGAAATTAAAAGCTCTTTTTATCAATATTCTACCGAGATTGATAATATGCTCAATAGAGTGGTCGATTTAATGAGTCCTTTTCGGTCACATCATTATTACACTTATGATATGAAAGGTAGTTATTCAATCAAAAAGGTGCTACCTGCTTTAGTTCCTCACTTATCATACGAAGGAATGGATATAGCCGATGGGGGAGCAGCCAGTTTATCGTTTATGAATCTTTTTAACGAAACGAATCCTTTGATAATAAATAAAACGCGGAAGGATTTACTGAAGTATTGTGAATTGGATACCTTGGCTATGGTTGAGATATTGAAACATCTTCTAGAAGTATAGTCCATACTCAGCTAAAGGTTGTTTTTAGACTAAAAATTAAAGTAGGAGTCTATGTTTCTCGTTAAAAATATAATTTATTAAAACTACAAAGTAAATAAATAGTAATACTCATATTATGAGATAATAAAAGTTAATTGCTATTTTTGTATGTCTTTGTAAATTATTTAAAATGAATAGAATTAAAGAGGTTTTGGAGGTCAATGGGCTAAAACAAAAATGGTTAGCCGAGCAATTGGGCAAAAGTTATAACATGGTTAACTCTTATGCTAAAAACAGGAGACAACCAAGTATCGAAACTTTATTCAAAATTGCTGAGATCTTAAATGTAGAAGCATCGTCTCTTTTGATGAAAAAATTGAAATAATAATCATAATAGTGATAGAGAATGAACAGACCAACTACAATACATACTTCAAGAACAATGATGTCTGCTGAATTAATCGAAGTCATGGATTATCCAAGAGAAAACCTCGATTACTTTGATATAATGGCAGATAACGTTTTCAATAAGAAAACGGAATCCAGTAAAAAGAAAACAATCAATTATCTTACCCAATTATACAGCTTTAGCAATGAAAACGCAAAATTTCTTTGCCTTGAGAATTACTGGAACAAAGTAGATAGCAAAGAAAAACCATTGCTAACCCTTCTTTTTGCTGTAAGCAAAGATTACCTCCTGCGTGAAAGTGTTGATTATGTGAAATCTGTTAAACATAATAACAAGGCAAGTATAGAAGAATTTGAAACCAATATTGCACACTATCATCCTAATCGGTTTTCACCAAAAACTTTACGGTCTGTTTCTCAAAATGTAGCAAGTTCATGGAAACAAGCTGGTTATGTTGTAGGTAAAATGAAAAATATTCGTACCAAATGCCCTCCATCTTATTTCACAGTTGCCTTTGCATTTTTAATGGCGTATATCGACGACTTTCGTGGTGAATATCTATTCGATCATCCTTCAGTTAAAGCATTAGATGCCACAAAAGAGGAAATTCTAGTGCTTATAAAAGCAGCCTCTGACCGCGAATTACTTGACTACAATCAATCAGGTGCCTCCATTGTTATTTCATTTGATAACTACCTAAAAGAAATACTTAATGTCTAAAATTGATCAATTATTACAAAAGTTTCAGCGTATTATCAAAGAGCCATGGCCCACAGGATTATCCGGACAAGAAAAAGTCTGGTTCTTGATTTTTGATCCAATTGATTTAAGAAAGATGGAATTCAAATTGGGTGAATTTGAAATAGCCACTAAAAATGCAAATAGGGACTGGCATTTGATATCTCTCAAATCAAAATTTAGCCAGTGGTTATCAAAACATGATTATAAGGATTCATATTTTGAGGATCCTCAATACTTGTCTGACGCCCTACAGGATGATTTTAATAATTATTTAGAGGATTTCCTAATTGCTGAGTTGGATAGTAACAATAATGAAAACACCTTAATCGTCTTAAATGATGTTTCTGCAATCTTTGGTTTTATAAAACTATCAGAGATTGTTAATACCATATCAAATAAAATCCAAGGTCGATTAATGATATTATTCCCTGGTGAATTTACCAATAACCAATACAGATTAATGGATGCCAGAGATGGCTGGGATTATTTAGCAAGACCCATAATGATATAACCTAATTAATATGAAAAATAGAGAATTATTTGTACTAGACCCAATCGAGAATAAATTGCTCAACAATGGAGTAGCCGAAATTAATACGGATAAACATGATAGCAGTGGGCAAAAAATTATTAAGTATGAGCTAAAAACATTTGTATGTGAAGGCGAATATGAGAAAGGCTTGTATCGAATACTGGATACTTATATTAAGAACATTGACCAACCCATGCAACCAGCAGTTTGGGTGAGTGGGTTCTTTGGTAGTGGTAAATCGCATTTGGTTAAAATGTTAGGATATATATGGGAAGACTTTAAATTTCCTTCTGGTGAAACAGCTAGGAAAATTAAAAAACTACCTGAATCTGTTAGCGATAAGCTATTTGAGCTAAATAAATTTCAGAGTAGATATGGCCAACTATCCATTTCGGGTACGTTAAAGGATTTTAAAACAGGTGATATTAACTATAAATTTTTTCAATTTTTCCTCAAAGGTTTAGGTTTACCAACTAAATACCATCATTTTAAATTTGTACATTGGTTAAAACAAGAAAATATTTATGATGATTTAAAAAAATATGTTGAAACCGAAGGTCGCAACTTTGACTCTGAAATCAAAAACTTATTTGTTTCACCAGCTTTAAGTAAAGGCATATTAAAATTAAAACCTGGTTTTGCTGAATCAGAAAGGGAAGTAAGAGATTACCTGAGAGTGAATTTTGAAAGTATAACTCAGTTGGATAGAGACGATATGCTTGAAACGCTTAAGGAAGAGGTTCTTCCTCTTTTCTACGATAATATACCATGCATTCTAATCGTACTCGATGAGGTGCAGCAATATATAGGTTCTGATGGAAGCAAGACAATTGAGGTGCAAAATTTAGCACAAGATTTAAGTAATGGATTTGATGGTAAACTCTTATTTGTAGCAACGGGACAAAATTCTCTTGCTGAAACGCCATTTCTCCAACCATTACAGGCAAGGTTTGCTGTTAAAGTAATGCTTTCCGATCAGGATGTTGAAGCTGTGACCCGCAAAACAGTTCTTGAAAAAAAGGCAACTTCTATTAGTAGCATTAAATCATTGATGGATAGTTCATCAGGTGAAGTGGCTCGCAATATGCAGAATACTGCCTTCGCCTATCAATCAAAAGATGAAACCAATTTAGTAGCCGATTATCCCGTACTACCTTCAACACGTAAGTTTTGGAAAAAAGTATTGGACGTAATTGATACTGCCGGTACACAAGGACAACTAAGAAGCCAATTGCGCATAGTTGATGAAAGTGTAAAGAAAATTGCTGAATATGAACTAGGCACATTAATACCTGGTGATTTTATTTATGAACAAAAAGAGCAACAGCTACTTCAAAACGCACGATTACTGAATGATACTTACAATCTTATTGTAGAGAAAAAGGCAGGTAACAAAGAAGATCAATTGCAAGGTAGAATACTCAGCATTGCTTTTCTATTAGACCAACTGCCATCTGACCTTCCAGGTGGTACACCAAAATCAAATAGAGATACAATTGCCGATCTTCTCATTAGCGACCTCTCACATAGTACAGATACGTTTAGATTAGCAGTTAACAAAGAAATTGATTCCCTGGTGGATCAAAAATTATTGATGCCTATCGGTGACGAAGTCCGACTTCAAACCAAAGCAGGACAGGAATGGGAAAAAGAATATACAGCTCAGGTGCAAAAACTAATTGGACAGGGTGATGATAAAATTCAAGAAGAACGAAACAAACGTATCAACAGCTATTACGAAAGAGTAGTTAAAGGCATTAGATTAATGCATGGAGATGCTAAAGTCCCACGAGAAATAAATATTCATTCAGGAAGCCAAAAACCATCTACTGATAATAAGGTAAATATATGGATTAGAGATGGGTGGATGGAAAATGAAAACCTGGTATTGGAAGAAATTAGGCGTGAGGGAACTGACGCACCTTTATCATATGCTTATGTAAAGAAGTTTCGTGACGCTGATCTTAAAAATGAAATCACAAAATACTTGGCTGCAAGTCTATCATTGGAAAAAGGAATCCCAGCAGACCCAGAAGGTAAACAAGCAAGGAAATCGATGGAGACACGGGTAGAAAAAGCACATGAAGCTATTGATGAACTCATCGATCGCATTGTAAGTGATGCCGATATCTATCTTGCCGGTGGTACTAAAATTCAGGAAGACACTCCAAAGAAGTCTGTAGAAAAAACTCTCAAGCAAATGCTCGACAGACAATTTCCTGAATTTGGGAAAGCTGATAATACAAGCTGGCCTTTGGCACTGCGAGCAGCATTGAATAGAAATCCAAATCCCCTTGAAAATATAGGTCATCAAAATGATGTGAACTCCCATCCAGTGGCAGCGGGCATACTACGATTTATGGCCAATGGTTCTTATCTGGGTAGAGACATCCGAAATAACTTTAGTAAATCTCCTTTTGGCTGGCCCCAGGATGCCATTGACACCTTGCTTATTAGCTTAAATAATGCAGAATATATCAGCTCTTCGGAGAATCCTTTGACACAAGGCAAGATAGGGGTTTCAACTTTTAAGAAGGAAACACACACCTTAACAGCCGCTGATAAAATTAACTTGCGCAAAATGTATACATATTGCGAGATTAAATGCGCCCCAGGTGATGAATTTAAGAGCTCGAGCATCTTGCTCCAGAAACTTATGGAACTTGCCAATGGGATAAGTGGGGATGCTCCGTTACCCGAACCCATAAACACAAACTTCCTAAAACAAATAGAGTTTCAAGATGGCAACGAACGATTACAGCTCATGGTTTCAGGTATCCAGGAGCTGAAAGATAAATATGTCGATTGGAATAGCAAAGCTAAATTGGTTGATCAGCGTTTACCAAGCTGGGAATTACTAGTACATTTATTGGATTACGGTAGCGGGGATGAAATAGCCAATATCATCACCCAGACTGATGCCATTGAGCAGGATCGTTTGCTTTTAATCGATCCTGATCCTGTAAGTCCCTTATTGCAACAAACAACTAACATTTTAAAATCTAATTTAAATTCAGTAAAGGCTAACTATAATAGTATTTATGATAGTCGCATGGCTGAGCTGCAAACAAATAATTATTTTGAACAATTATCTCCTGAAGACAAGAATCAAATCTTAAGAAATAATCAAATCTTAAAGAAACCCGAAATTATAGATCATGATGCCGCTAGTTTGCGCAATAGTTTATCCAATACATCATTAGATGCCTGGCAAACCAAAATATCTGCACTTCCAAGTCAATTTGATAATGCACTTGCAGAAGCAGTAAAGATAAGCGAACCCAAAGCGGAATCTTATAGTCTGCCACGTAAAACTCTTTCATCTTCTGCTGACATAGATTCATATATTAAAAACCTGCAACAGAAACTAGAAGAAATGCTCAAATCTGCGAAATCAATTATACTTAAATAACATGCCCGTATTAAATTCGTCACAAAGAGGAAAGCTTGAAAAAGCAATTATAAAAGCAAGAGAACTCTCGATGCAAGGAGCTATCAATGCACTTCGTGCCTTTGCAGTGCACCACCATGAGCCTTATGTTCATATGGGGATAGAGGAACGAGCCTTACGCAACCAATTAAGAACAAAAGCGAGGCTTTTGGGTGATAATACCAAAGCTGACGATGGACATACAATAGGCAAGCTAGCCTACGAGTTATCCTACGAATACTGGCACCGCATGCTTTTTGCCCGTTTTCTGGAAGCCAATAATTTGCTCATTCATCCTTCCCATGAAATTCCGGTTACTCTGGCAGAATGTGAGGAATTGGGAGTGGAAGAAGGACACGACGATAAATGGCAGGCAGCTGCCCATTATGCATCGCAAATGCTTCCTGCTATTTTTAGGCAAGACGATCCCTTGATGCAATTGCGTTATGCTACCGAAGACCGGTTGGCTTTAGAAGAACTTATTGAAAGCATCGAAAGCGATGTTTTTCAGGCCGACGATAGTTTAGGTTGGGTATACCAATATTGGCAAACCTCTGAAAAAGCACGTATTAACAAAGAGGGGAATCCAATTAATGGAGACAGCATCTCAGCAGTTACCCAATTGTTCACTGAGCCATACATGGTACACTTCTTAATTGACAATACCTTAGGCGCATGGTGGACAGCCAGGAATCCGGGTGTTATTCCTCCGGTAGAGTTTAAATACTTGCGCACATTGGATGATGGCACACCTGCAGCAGGTAGTTTTGAGGGCTGGCCAAGCGAGCTGAAAGACATTACCATGCTCGACCCTTGTATGGGCTCAGGGCATTTTGTAGTAGACGTATTTTCGGTGATGGCTCCCTTACGTATGCAAGCAGAAGGCTTAAGCAGGGAGGAAGCATGCGATGCAGTAATTAAAGATAATATACACGGCCTGGAGTTGGACGACCGATGCACACAAATTGCAGCATTTAATCTCGCTCTAACCGCATGGAAGTTTTGTGGCCAATACCGTGAACTACCCGAAATGAACCTGGCTTGTTGTGGCATTGCCCCCACAGGAAAAAAGGAAGATTGGGTAAAACTGGCTAACTCAGAGCAAGACCCAACCAAAAAGGAACGATTAGTAGGTGGCTTGGCTCGTATGTACGACCTCTTCCAACAAGCTCCTGAACTAGGTAGTTTAATTGATCCTACCACTATCGAAAAAGATGCTTTTACTTCTGACTTTGATGAATTACAGCCTTTCTTAGAAGCTGCATTAGCTAATGAAGATGGTCTTATTAAGAATAATGAACGGGGTATTATTGCTGCTGGAATTGCAAAGGCAGGAAAGCTTTTGGCAACAAGATATAATCTATTAATAACAAATGTTCCTTATTTAGGTGTGTTAAAATATTCTACTGCTTTCAAAGATTTTGTTGATAAGTATTACTCTATCTGTAAAAATGATTTGGCCTTTGTATTTATTGAACGATTAAAAGCTTTGCAATCAAAGGGTAAAAGTACAGTAATTGCTGTTGTAAGTCCACAAGGTTGGATATTCCAAACAAGGGAGCGCCATTTCAGGAAAAGTTATCTAAAAGATAATAAATTACATCTAATGGTCAGATTAGGCCCTGGAGCTTTCCAAGAAATATCAGGGGAAGTTGTGCAAGTATTGTTATCTATTTCAAGTACTTTAGAAATTAATGAAGGAGATTTTATATTTACATTGGATATTGGAAATGTTTTAGGCTATTTGAATAAAATTACATCTCTGAAGGAAATGGCTTTAGTAGGACTAAATCAAGACCAACAAATAAATAACAAGGATTCAATAATTGATTTTTCCTCTAGTTCAAATGAAGAATATATTGGCAAATACTGCAGCGCATTACGTGGATTATCAACAGGAGAAACGAATTGGTTTATTAGATACTTTTGGGAATTTCCAAATAAAGATGAAAATTGGGAATATTTTTTAAGCACTGTGGATAGGGATACTGGATCAAGAGGAAGGGCCGAACTAATATTATGGGAACAAGAAAGAGGTATAATATCTCAAATTGCAGAAATGATGAAGAATGTTAATCATTCTATTCAAAGTTGGAAAAGAGGTAAGCCAAATTGGGGAAAAAAAGGAATAGTTTTAAATTCGATGAGTACTGTTCGGACTTCAGTTTATTTAGGAGAAATTTATTCGGCAAATATTGGTGTATTAATAGCTAAAGAAGAAAAATATTTACAAACTTTGTGGTGTTTTTTTAATTCATTGGAATTTCAAACTAAAATTAAACAATTAAATCAAAAGCTAAGTATTGAGCCTAGATATTTTGAGAAAGTAAAATTTAATTTTAATTATTGGAATGAAATTGCAAAATCAGAATGTGATAATCCATTAGTCTTTAAATTGTTTACAAATGATACAGACCAATGGCATTTCCATGGTCATCCATTTTATTCAGAATCACCATTACAAGTAAGTACTGCTCGCTTTATGGGATATAAGTGGCCTGCCGAGAATCCTGCCCGTTCCGCAGGCGGGGATAAGGAGATGGAGTTGTCAGATGAGGCAAAAGAAAAAATAAAGACAATAAAGGAATTGGATTTACCTTTTGATGAAGATGGTATTGTTTGTATACCACCGGTCAATGGAGAAACATCTGCAGCAGAACGCTTACGTGAAAACATCATCAAAATTTGGGGCGAGCAATACAATGGCAATACCTTGTCGGAACTAATTGCTCAAGAAGGAAGTAACAAACGAGATTTAGAAACATATCTCAGAGAAGATTTCTTTACACAACATTGTAAACTCTTTAAAAACCGCCCTTTTATCTGGCATATTTGGGATGGTCGCAAAGATGGGTTTGCTGCTTTGGTGAATTACCATAAACTGGATAAATCAACCTTAGAAAAACTTATTTACACCTACCTAAACGATTGGATTAATCAATGTGATTTAAAACGCCAAAACAACGTAAGTGGAGCAGATGGATTGCTTTCTGCAGCAAAAGTGTTAAAAGAAAAACTATTACTCATCCTTGAGGGTGAACCACCTTACGATCTATTCATCCGTTGGAAATCACTGGCTGAGCAGCCCATTGGCTGGGATCCTGATCTTAATGATGGAGTACGGCTAAATGTGTATCCGTTTATTGAAGCCGGAGTATTACGCAAAAAGTTCAATGTAAAATGGGGCAAAGACAGGGGTAAAAACCCGTCCAGTAGCTATTGGGGCCCGGATCGTTGGAATAGGTATGAGGATTTAGATGATGATTGGAAATTAAAGGATGAGCAAAAAAATATTATTCCCCATTTAACTAATGACGTGAAACGTAAAGCAAGGAAAGAAGACAAAACTGACTAATTAAACAACAAAGTGAAAGAATCAAGATAAATATAGAGGAAATTGCATAACAAACACCTAAATAAAACCAGATGAACGAAGAACTATTTCCAAATTTTAAAGAGCGCTTTAATACCTTTAAACAAACTGAAGGCTATACTTCTAGATTAGAGCAATTACCTATTGCAGAAGTGTTTAAAGAAATAATGATTGAAACCTTAAAAAATGAAACTTTAAAAAGCGAACATCTGACCGGGCTGATCCAAATGTTTAAGTATGGTTGTACAGATAAAATATTCGATAAATACCTGAAACAAAATATTGCTGATTCTGCTAAAAGAGAAGAACTTTCAGAAAAGTATTATGAAACAGATCAGTGGGGATTTACGCGCGCTGGATTAAATAGAATACCAAAACTAAAGCCTAAACAATTAGCAAGAATAAAAACATTTATGCATGATTCGCTTTCAATAAAAACAATAGATGATGCTGTAAACCTCTGTGAAGATTTTGATAATGAGGATATACCTTATGTAACATCTGGCATCTATTCACCATGGTTATACTACACCAACCCTCTGGTTTTCCCAATTCTAAATAACACACACAATAAATTTAGAAAATGGATCGGCATGACTGATGATTACCCATCTTGCATAGGAGATTTTAATAAGTTGAATAAATATGTGAATGAAGATAATTTAGGCTTAATAGACTATTTTGCTCATGCTTTTGAGGAAAAGCCTGAGCCTGGTGGAAAGCCAATAAATATAGATGATCTTTTAATAGATATTCACAAGCATTTTGCGAATGTGTGGAGATGTGCCACATCTGGTTTTTGGAATGATATTATAGAGAACAAAGTTTTAACCATTAATTGGCTAAGCCCAACACATGATTATTTGGCTAATCCAATTAAAGGTAGTGGCAAAATGTCAATTATCAGATGGGTGAATAAGCTACAACGAGGAGACTTAATCATAATTTTAGATCGGTATAAATATTATGGGATTGCAGTCGCAAAATCTTCTTATAAATTCAAGGAAAAAGATGTTGAATTTAAAGGAAAGTTAAGACCATCAATTGATATTCAATTTATCCACGAATTAAAAGAACCAGTTGACCATGGGATGAATATCACACATACAAACCCCGCAACTTTTTATGATTTAGATGGTCTGAGTTTTTCAGAAAAAAACACATTCAATTTCCTTTTGAAGAATTATCCTGCTGCCATTGACAATTTGATTAATCTTATGCAAAATACTAATCCATTACCAGGACAATCCACAGTAACTATGAACAAGAATTCAAATCAGCTGAATAAAATATTATATGGCCCTCCCGGCACAGGTAAAACTTATAAAACTATTGATGAATCATTAAAAGTACTTGGTGAGAACTTGGATAATCTTGATCGCGAAACGATGAAGCAGAGATTTGCTAAATATCAGAAAGACAAAAGAGTCTTTTTCACCACTTTTCATCAAAATATGGCTTATGAAGATTTTATAGAAGGGATTAAACCAGTTGAACCAAATGAAGATGATGATTTTTTGAATTATAAAGTTGAAGATGGGTTATTTATGCAGGCATGTATTGAAGCTACCTTCAATTATATTCAATCCAATTTCAAAGATGAAAAGGCTGTTGAAGGATTAATTGATTTCAATGGACTTTTTGATGAACTTGTTGAAAGAGTTTCAAATACAGGATCTGAAGAATTTGAAACGAAAAGCGGTGGACATGTAACCGCTACTGTTACATCAAGAGGAAACTTTTCTATTAGGCATAGTGGAAGTGATAAATCATACACTGTTTCGAAGAATCGCCTATCACAGATTTATGAATTGTATCCTAATCCTTCTGAAATAAAAAACATTTATAAAACATTTGGCAAGATAATTGGGGGCAGCAATTCAACAGCTAATTGGAGTGTATTAAATGCAATTGCTAAAATAAGAGAAGAAGGAAATATTGAATCAACTGATGAAACTACAGATGTAAGCGACGACTTATCCTACGATGATAAATGCAAAATTGTAAAGAAGTATTGGAATAAAAAAGAATATGCCCCTGTTGACAGAGACCTTTCCGATCCATATGTATTTGTTATAGATGAGATAAACCGTGGAAATGTTGCACAAATCTTCGGAGAGCTTATAACATTAATGGAAGATGACAAACGTATGGGTAAAAAGGAAACGATTTATGCTGAACTACCTTATTCGAAAAGTGCTTTTGCCATACCACCCAATCTCTATATCATTGGCACAATGAATACCGCCGACAGGAGCGTTGAAGCATTAGATACAGCACTACGTAGAAGATTTGCTTTTGATTATATTGGTCCAAATCCAGAATTGCTAGATGTTACACAGGATGGAATAAACCTCCCAGAGATGCTTAAAGTGATAAATAAGCGACTTGAAGTCTTAAAGGACTCAGATCATACTTTAGGCCATGCTTGGTTCTGGAAAGTAAAAAATGTCGATCAGCTGAAAACCGTTTTTAAAGATAAAGTAATACCATTACTACAGGAATATTTTTACAATGATTACGAAAAATTAGGGTTAGTGCTAGGTGATATATTTTTCGAATTACAGGATCAGGTAAACACAGATATATTTGCTACTTTCAACGGAGGATCTGGGTTAGCAGGTCAGTATGATCAAGTTTGGCAATACAAATTAAAACCAATTGATAAATTGACCATTGATAATTTTAAAACATTAGAACAACAAATTCCCCAAGAGAAACCCAATGAGGAGTAATAAACCCATACAAGTTTTTGAGCATGAACTACTCTTAATTAAAAAGGGTGGCTTTGAGGACAAGCATTGGAATGCTTTAGGGGATTATAATGAATTACATGGAGGTAAATTTTTTCAATTAACTCCAAACGGTGTTCGTTTTAAACAATATGTTGGTGTTATCCAGGTTGGTAATATAACCATCGAAGTATTACCTAAAATTGGTCGTACAACAGATAATAAAGATAAAGATAAATGGCAAAGAGTATTGATTGATATGCTACGTGAGTGCAGATGGATGAGCATACATACGAAAGAGAAAGCTGCTTTGCGGTTCAAACCAAACAGTATTTTAGAAGCTTATCTAGAGTTGTTTATACAAGAATGCGAAGAAATAAGAAGAAAAGGGTTTGTAAAGAAATACCGTTGGAAGGATAATAATTGCACGGCTCTAAAGGGGAAATTATTGTTCCATAAACAATTACAAGTCAACTTAATACATAAAGAAAGATTTTTTAATCGCCAGCAATCATTTGATCATGAAAACTTGTACAATCAGATACTACTGAAAGCATTAAAGCTAATTCCTGTTATAAGCAAGAGTCCTTTCCTCAGAGATAGGGTTTATAGTCTTTTGTTATCATTTCCAGAACTAGCAGATATATCAGTTAACCAAGAAACATTTGAAAATATTGTATATGATAGGAGAACTGCAAGGTATAAGGAAGCTATGGAAATAGCAGCAATGTTATTGTTAAATTATCGGCCTGACATAAGTTCAGGGAGAAATCATATATTGGCTATTCTTTTTGATATGAACGAATTATGGGAAGAATATATTTATCGTCAGCTAGCTAAACCTATTAATAAACCACATGGATGGACTGTAAGACCCCAAAATTCAAAATCATTTTGGAAACTTAATACAAGTAACAGGTTTAAAACAATTCGTCCTGACATCATTGTGGAAGATGGTAGTAAAACCGTTGTGCTTGATACGAAATGGAAAATTCCGGACAAAAATATTCCTGATGATTCTGATTTAAAACAAATGTTTGTATACAACGAATACTGGAATAGTCAAAATACGATACTTTTATATCCAAACGCTACTTTTACTGAAGAACCAATATTTATTGAAGGCGCTTTTGCAAAAAAACCTATCAAGGTCAATGATTCCACTAACGCTGAGGAATTGAAACCAATGCACAAGTGTGGTGTAATGAAAATGGCTGTTCTGGATAAAAATAATTCCATATTGGATATTTCGATTGGAAAGCGAATTAACAACTACATGAAAAGAGAAATACTTGTATGAAGAATAGCATATTAGACCATATAATTAAATCAATTGCAGCAGCAAAGCAATACAATAGTAGTTTGGTAACTGCACCAAATGTAATCCTATGGCCAGACCCCGAAAGTCAGTGGATTTCAATTATAGACAACTTTCGTGAAGAGTTACCTGCCTTTTTAACATTGGGCAAATACAATCCTGAGTTGAACCAAGGGCCAGCTATCTGGATAAAATGCATGGTCGATCAATCATTACCAGAATCGGATTGGGATGTAAACACCATTCCGATCATTTATATGCCTAGCATATCTAAAGCGGATTTTAAAAAAATTGAAGATGCACCATCCACTATACAACCTCTCATGGAATACCAGTTCACAGGAAACCTTTGGACACAAGAAAACGGGAAGGAATGGACCATCATGGCTTTTATACAAAATGTTGAGCAGGGAATGGGATTGGATGTTGCCAAAGACAATGCCACAAAAGATGCATTAATAAAAACACTTCCCAAAATATTGCATGAAGGAGGTGACTTTTTCAGGAAGAAGGTGGACGCCGATTTCCTTAATCAGTTAATGGTACCTCAGGTTATCCCCAATTTGTTGAAATGGATAGAAGCTGGGGATGATGCTCTGGCATTTCTTAGCTTAGACCAAAAAGAGGCTTTTAAGGAAGTAATACAAAGCCAATATCGATTAAAACTGGATTACAGTTTAGTATTAGATTTTGTGAAAGGGATTGGATCACAGAAAGATCCATGGCATAATGTATGGCAATATTTTGCCAATGCACCCCATAAATATCCAAAGCTAATTGAATACCTGGAGCAATCAACTCCAGAAGACCTAGGTACAGGCATGTTTAAATTACCAGATGACTCGTGGCCCCCGGTTAATAGACAAAAAGAGGAAGCACTAAAAGATGCAATAATTAAACTAAAGAAGAAAGAACACGGGCTTGTCTTTGATGAATTGGAAAAACTTGCTAAAGAGCACAAACCAAGGCTACAATGGGTATGGTCGGAGATGGGGCAATCTCCATTTGCAGGGGCCTTACCAAAGATGGTCGAGTTGGCAAAAAGTTGCTTACAAGCTTACAATTATGATTCTGTATCATCGCTGAGTGAGTATTACAAAACAACGGGCTACAAAATTGATCAAATTTTCAGGCAGCTTTTTTTGATAACGGATTCCAGAGATTACAAAAAGGCTCTCCAAATTATTACGGACATGTTCTACCGCCCCTGGCTAGAAAAGATTACTGACAAGTTCCAGGGCTTAATTAAGGGTGGATATGATGAAATTACAGACACATCACATCAGGAAGTCATAGCTAAGGCTCCTTTCATTTTGTTTGTGGATGCTTTCAGATATGACATTGCACTTGAATTTGCAAACCAATTACCTAATCGCTACAATACTGAAGTTAAACAAGTTTGGTCTGCGCTTCCAAGTCTCACACCTACGTCAAAGCCCTCCGTATCTCCAATCGCTTCTGCTGTGAGAGCTGATTCAGAAATAAATAATTTTCAGCCTAGTTTAATAACGGGTAAGCCCTTAACTCATCATTATTTCAAAAATGAATTAAAGGAAAAAGGCATTATATTTATTAGTTCAGAATCAGAAATAGATGACCCTTCAAAAAAATATTGGATGGAGATAGGCGATATTGATGAAAAAGGTCATAACGAACAAGCGGATATGCTTCGTAGAGTCCCGAAACTAATAAGTGAATTAATTGATACAGTGAACAGGATTGCAGAAACGGGAATAAAAGAAATTACAATCGTTACAGATCACGGATGGTTAATGCTGCCCGGAGGATTACCTAAAGCAAATTTGCATAAAGATCTTGTTGAAACTCGATGGGGCAGATGTGCTGAATTGAAAGAAGGAGTAACCACTGATTTATTGCAATTGCCGTGGACATGGAATCCAAACATTCATATAGCGTATGCTCCAGGGATTTCATTTTTCAAAAAGAACGAGGAGTATGCTCATGGCGGAATATCTATACATGAATGCATGACTCCCCTAATAAATATTAAAGCAAAGGAAACACTAGCTTCCATAAAGGTATTTATCGAAGCTTATAAATGGGTAGGATTGCGTTTACAAGTAAATACTTCAGCTGCGGATAATAACTTTACCTTAGATTTAAGAACAAAGAGAGATGATGCCAATAGCTCCATTTTATTGATGAATCCAAAATTTGGAGATAATAATGACTGGAAACTTATGGTAGACAGTGATTACGAAGGTCAAGCTTGTACCCTTGTTTTATTGAACCCAGAGGGGATTATAGTAGATAGTAAACTAATTGAAGTAGGACGATAAAAACATATTACTATGAATTTAGATCATATAGATACAATTGCATCAAGGGCTTTTGAAGGCTACATCGTAAAAAAGGATTTGATTGAACCGTTTAGAAAATCCTATCCGGTACCTACATATGTAATTGAATTTTTATTGGGAAGATACTGCTCTTCTACAGATGAAAATGAGATTGCAGAGGGATTGGAGATTGTAAAGAGACAATTGTCTAACAGAACCGTGAGGGCTGGTGAAGAAGAGCTTTTTAAATCAAGGGCTAAAGAATTGGGTAGTATAAAAATTATTGATATTATCACAGCTAGATTAGATACACAGAATAATGTCTACATTGCAAGAATTCCAAGCTTACAATTAAATGATGTTAGAATCCCCAGTGATATTGTAATAAATAATGATCGTATGCTTTCAGGTGGCTTTTATGCTGAAATTGAAATTGAATATGATCATGCCATAGCAGAAGAAAACCAAGGAAGGCCTTTTGGTGTAACATCAATACGTCCTATCCAACTTTCATCACGCAATGTCCTAGATGTATTGTATAATGGCAGGGATAATTTCACTCTAGAAGAATGGAAGGGTCTTTTGATCCGCAGTATTGGTATGGAACCCGGATCATTAACCGAAAAAGCAAAGGAGGCCTTATTTGTAAGGATGATCCCCTTTGTGGAACGTAATTACAATGTGGTTGAACTGGGGCCTCGTGGCACAGGTAAATCACACCTTTATCAGCAGATATCACCTTATGCTCATTTGGTTTCCGGAGGAAAAACAACGGTTGCAAAAATGTTCGTAAACATGGGCTCAGGAGAAAGAGGTTTAGTATGTAAATATGATGTTGTATGTTTTGATGAAGTATCTGGTATATCATTTGACTCCAAAGATGGAGTGAATATGATGAAGGGATATATGGAAAGTGGAGAATTTAGCCGTGGTAAAGAACCAATCAGGGCAAGCGGTGGCGTAGTAATGGTTGGTAATTTTGATGTTGATGTCACCCATCAGCAACGTGTAAGCCACTTATTTGGTCCGATGCCAAAAGAAATGAGAGACGATACTGCCTTTATGGACAGAATACATGCTTACATTCCAGGCTGGGATTTCCCAAAATTAGATAAAACCTATTTCACACAACATTTTGGATTAGTTAGTGACTTCCTAGCAGAAACCTGGTCACGCTTGAGAGATATAAATAGAGTTACTTCGGTACTAAACAGGATGGATTTAGGAGGAGCATTGAGTGGCAGAGACACAAGTGCTGTGCAAAAAACTCTAAATGGCTTACTAAAATTAATGCAACCAAATCCTGACACACCCATTGATGATGAACTACTGGAGTGGGCATTACGGATTGCCCTGCAATATCGTAGAAGAGTTAAAGAACAGCAAAAGCGAGTAGGTTCAGCAGAATTTAGAAATACACATTTTAGTTACCGTATTGGAGAAGATGGTGTAGAAACCTTCGTTACAACTCCAGAGGTGACCAGCGAAAATACTATTGGCGAGGATCCTCTGCCTCCAGGTCAGGTTTGGTGTATCAATAATGGTTCTCAGGATGAAGCTTCTGGCCTTTATAAAATTGAGGTGAACGTGTCACGAGGCCGAGGTGTAAAGATTTTGAATATGCCAGCACCTCAACCTTTCAAAGAAAGTGTAAAGTATGCAGAACAAAATCTATATAGTAAAACAACTTCATTGGTTGGTGATAGAAATCCTACCGAGCATGAGTTTTCGATACAACTAAGATCATTTAGTTCAGCTAAAAGTGGAGCAGGAACTGGAATCGCCACACTAATAGCGATGTCAACCGCCTTATTGGAAAAGAATGTAAAAGGAGGTATGGTTGTAGTAGGACAATTAAATTTGGGGGGATCTTTAGATTTAATTTATGATGCTATTAATATTGCAGAAACAGCCGTAGAAAAAGGTGCAACAACATTATTAATTCCTCTGAACGCTCGCAAACAGTTGAACGAACTATCGGATGATATGATTACAAAAATCAACATCCAGTATTATACAGATTTGAAAGATTGTTTGGTTAAGGCATTGGCGGAGTGAATGTATTATAATTATTAACTTAAAGTGTTTATTGTAATGAATACTAACTTATTAGTATAAGATTAATTAAATCTAGGATGAAAACAAATAGTGAAACAATAATTAGAATAGGTGAGAGCATAAAGCACCACAGAGAACTTGAGGTGAAAAATTATGCTAATAATATCGCTGTTGGTCTTGCAAATGTATGCTACCAAGGAGGCGATAAAAAGCTTTGGCTAACTAATAAAGAGAATGAACCTGTATTAATAAAAAAAGATGGTTTCACTGGTGCCCCAGTAATTCATACTGGCCATCAGGTTACTATTAAAAATGATGGTTTTCCTGTATATAAGTTTACAAAATATGGTGAATGTATAATCAGGCATTCAAAGGGTACTCATAAAATTTCAACAAAAAACGGGGTGGTCGAAATTACTATTAAAAATACTTCTTTTTATACCCCAATTACAGGAAAAGTAGATGCCATTGATTTGAAATTAAACATTAATGAGACCAAACCTAGGTATTACAGGGCTTTAAGAGAACTGCTTGATAATATAGAAAAAGATGATCTAGAATTATTAAGGCTGAATGAAGAAAAAGAAGAACTACAGAGACTAAAAGAGAAAGAAGTTGAAATTAAGAGAATTACAGATAAAATTGATAAGACTAAAAAAGATCGAGATGAAAAGATAGCTAATTCTCAAAGTTTTATTAGGAAAAATGCAGAACTAAGATATCAGCCAATTCTTGACCCATGGCAAGATGAAATAATGCGTTCAAAACTGTTTAATGGGACAATTATTATTGATGGGGGTCCAGGAACTGGTAAAACTACTTCATTAATTCAGCGTATTAAGTTCTTAATCGACCCCAAAGCTATTGAAGAGTATCTACCCGACTTAACTAAAGATAAACGAGAAAAACTCTTAAATAATCCTTCTAATTGGGTGTTTTTTTCGCCTAGTGAACTGCTGAAACTTTTTTTAAAGAACAATATGGTAAAGGAGGGGTTAAAGGCAGTTGATGAACAAGTTTTAGTTTGGTCTGATTATAAAACAACTCTTGTTAAAAAGTATAAGCTAGTAAACTCTGAAACTCAGAATCCATTTTTAATATTGAGAAAGCATAAAGATTCTTCCTTACTTCCGATAAGGGCCAAAGAACTGAAAATAATAATAAACTCTTTCCATAAGCATTATTTGAGCTTTCAGAATGCAAAGCTTAAGAAAATAATTAGTATAGATGTGTCAAAATTTTATTGGAAGAATGAAGGAAACTCAATTCAGAATTATTTAAATAAGCAAGAGAAAAATTATAATTTTGATGAACTAATTAGATTGTATTTCAATTTAAATGAATTATTTTCTTCTGAGGTTAAGAGTATTGCCTCTGAATATCGGGAATTAATAAAAAAAGCCACAGCAGAAGTATTATATTTTTTAGAAAAAGATAAGTTTTTAAAGCAGAATGCTATTGCTCTAATTGAAAAGTGGATTCAGGAATCCATTGATGAAGATGATGATTTATATATTGATGATGATGAAAATCAAATAGAAAGAAATCCTGAACAAGTATTGTTTGATAAAATCAAAAATGTAATACGCAAAAAAGCCCTTATTTCTTATGATAAGTCAGTTCGATTAGTAACAAAAGAAAATGAACTGGAAAATATTATTTCCAAAGTCATAGTTATTTCAGAGATTAATAGTTTTGATAGAATTGGGCAAGCTGTTTTTTTTATGAAATACTTTGACCGTTCTACTCGTGGCGTTGTCGGTAATTTAATTTCAGAAATACCAAAGATCTATAAAACTTTTAGAAAAGCTGAATTGACGAGTAAAAAGAATAAATGGAACTATGATATATTATCTTATATTTTAATAGATGAAGAACAAAAAAACAAACGTATTCATCCTGATGAGCAAGCCTTTATTCTATATTTCATTAATGATATTGTTAAAAGAACATTTAAAATATCAAAGTTAAAATCAATAAAAATTAGCCACAGTTACTTTCAATCATACATTGAAGCATCAAAGCCAGTGATAGGAATTGATGAAGCAACAGATTTTCATTTAATAGATCTATTATGCATACATAGTTTTTCAGACTATGAAATATCATCAGTAACATACTCTGGCGATATCATGCAAAGATTATCTTCAAATGGCATAAGGAGTTGGGAAGAAATCAAGCCCTTTATTAAAGATTTACAACTGAATGAATTACAAATATCATATCGACAGAGTCCAACTTTACTGGAGTTAGCAGAAACAATATACAATAAAGCTACAGGTTTAAAAGCGGAGTACCTAAGTTTTATGGATAAAGATGAGAAAGAGCCAAAACCTTTGCATTATATTAATGAAGATGAAACTGAGCAAATTGAATGGATTAGCAAGCGAATTATAGAAATATACAAAGCTTATGGAAATTCAATTCCATCAATTGCTGTTTTTGTTAATAGAGAAGATGAAATAAGTATCTTTTCAAGCAAACTTGGAAATATAGATAGATTAGCTGATGTTGGTATAGAAGTTAAGGGGTGTAATAATGGTCAAGTACTTGGGGACACGAATACAATAAGAGTATTCTCAATTTCATACATAAAAGGACTAGAATTTGAAGCAGTATTCTTCCATCAAATTGATAAAATTTATGAGTCATCCAACACCGAAATGGTTCTTAAAAATTTATATGTTGGATTGTCTCGAGCTTCATTCTACTTGGGAATTACTTCAAATGAAAGAATGGAAGAAATGTCATTTTTGGAAGAGCATTTTGAAGGCGAAAATTTGAATTGGGAACTATAAACACCATATTTGCATGTCTTCCAGTCATATCATTGTGACATATTAATTGTAATAGAATATAGAGTAATTAGAATAAGTAAAAAGTAATTATGGCACAAAAAAGAAGAACAAAGAAGTTTTATAAATTGCTACATGAAATTGAATATACAATTGGCAGTCAGTGTTATAATTCGAATATTCAAAATTACGGCCCAGGCGGAATGCTTGAAGGAGAGGGAAGAGAATTCAGATATCCTATAAGATATCACAATTCAGATGACTTAATAAAGAAATACAGTTCTGAATTTCCAACCAAATTCAATAAAAAGTATGAATTATTAAAATTTGTTCTAAACAAAAGTGAATTAAATTCAGCACATTACGCATTTGGTGCAAATCAATTATATGTTTTCAGAGGCTTAGTAGATGTATTAGAAAAACTGGAAGACAGATTTGATTTAGATTTTGATGAGTTATTAAAAAATGAACTACCTTAATTGCAAGTATTTCAGTAAAGCCAATAGGTAATCAGATTTTGCGTTTTTTCGAAAAGAAGCACCATTAGTTTGCATTTTCAATGCGTGATACTGCCGTGTTAATTTTATATTGTTGTCTCCCAGTATTTAATTGTAACCTTTAACAGGTCAGCTACATCAATTCTTTTTTTATTTTCAAAATGTATTTCCAACCTTGAAATATTATAATCACTAGAATAATCTGTACTATAGTCACCAGAATGGTTTTTTGTCTCTTTTATTTGAGTCTTTGGATGATCCAACTCTTTGTGTTTTATAGTGTTTGCTATATCATATAGTATTTTCATTTTCGGACATTCATGATAAAGATTCTGTCTAAACCTTTCTTTATTAATTGTTTCACCATTAGATTGTCTTTCTTTTAAAACCCAATCACCTAAATGCCAAGCATCTGAGATTGCTTTTTCTGCTAGTGAGATATTTAAAGGATCCCTAATTAGTTTAGCATAATCAGATTTTAACAGAACCAACCTATCTTTTGAATTTTTAATATTGAACATTGTGCTAATTTAATAAATAATAAGACTTCCATTTTCTCAGGTTCAAGTACATTATTCAGATTATTGTCTCCATTATATCGTAGTAAATAGTTTGCTCAATGTCACTTTGAATAAACAAATACATGTTTGTTTTACCTTTTATTCCCCATAGGTGATGAAATAGCCCAATTCTAAAAAGTCAAGCCTAAAAGGATTTTCAAAAGACTTCGGCGTAAACCGCTCATTACGAAGAGTCCGACAAATCAAGCCATAGCGACCACTAAGTATCAAGATCGTCAAACTTTGCCTTCATAGTAGGATTATTATAAGTAAGCCTCTTGATAGAAAGATCATCAGCCCTATTATCAGCCAAACGCAGATTGTTCTCGGAAGATAGAAGGGCATCCTTAGTCTTTTGAAGATGGGTGATGGTCTTATCTATCTCATCGATAGCAGTGTTGAACTTACAGCTTGCTAGACCATAGTTTCTGGCAAACCCATCTTTATAAAGAATAGTGTTTGATAGTTTAATCTGTAATTTGTTTTGGCAACACTGCATAAATACAAACTTCATAAAAGAGAAATGCTAATCCCTGTATAAATTCTCCTCTATTATTCCAACCCCCAGCACCAAGAAGTCTCATTTCATATTTTTCAAACATTAATTCTTCGATAGTATTTACAAACTTGCTTCTTGAAATAATAGAATTTGAAAGTCCTTTATCATGATCTCCAACATAGCTTTGAAATTCTTTTTGCATCTTAAAAATTGGAGTCTCTCTTATTCTGATAGAGTTAATAAGTACACCTGTTAGTAATTCTTCCTCCTTGCCATTATTAAAATCCCATTCTTTTCTTATGTTTTGTGTATTTTCTTCATAAAACAACCATTGATGAAAGGAATTTATAGACTTTCCCAAACTTTCTCCAAGTTCATTATTAATCATTTGCACTATATTACTAAACAAATGATTTGCTTCTAAAATCTTAGAATTGTGCAATTGTAAAATTGGATAATAAAAGAAAGCCTCATATAAAGGGGTAAGGCTTGTTAGAATTAAGTTAATTAATGAATAGGCTCCTTTTGCATCCAGTTGCTGCTGCATATTAAAATATGCATACCCAGCTTCATAAGAGCTCTCTTTATCGTAACTAGCTTGTACTAAATTGATGCCTATTTTAGTAAAGAAATCATCGAGCAAATTATGTACATTATTTAAATTGAAACCCTTATCTTTATAAAGAGATAAAAAATCCACATCCAACTCTGTTTTACCTATGACCATTTCCTTTCCAGTTGGCAGAATAACCTTCTTTAACTGATCATCCAAATTTATGTTTGATTTACTTAGATAGTTAATTAAGATATAGTTAGCATTGTATATCCATTTTGAAAAAACAGCATCATTTAAGTCACCATAGTGGTTAAAATCACCTGTTGAAGTAGAATACAAATTAAGACATTTTAATATATTATCATAATTATTTTCCTTTTGAAGATTCTTAGCAACAATATTATCATTAAACTTAAAATTCAAAGCAGCCCCCATAAAAAATAAGAAACCTCTTTGAATTTCTTCACTAAAGCCACACAATTCAAAGTCTTCGTGAATCCTGTTTTTTAATACTTCGTCATTATATTTTTTGAGCGGTTTATATTGGAAATAGTCCATAGTTTTTTATTTGAATATTAAAATGTATCTATTATTACTCAGTTATTGGGTTATACTACAATGAACATGTAAATTTAACAAATCCATTTAACTTAACGTTTATTAAGTTATTTAAAGATTATTTTACTCCAGTAGCTTACTAATGCTCATAATAAGTCTCCCATAATGCTTACGCATTCCAAATACTAACTTATCCTCTTGTATTTCTATTACCCTAGGATTAAAATCCAGTTTATCTGGATTGGTTTTAGTTAAATATTCGATTAGCATTTTTTGAAGTTCATCTAATGTGTAGTTGTAAGCTAGTTTTTCCTTTTTAGGCACTTTTAAATGCCATACAAAATTACCTTGCATTGATATAATGCTACCAAGCCATTCAGAAACAATACATTCCGGTAACGGAGTGTTAACATATCGATTGAGTTTACCTTTTTCATCATATAATGGGTTATTATATGTTAGCACAAAATCATCTTCATAATGCATACCCAGTGGCTTAAGTACTTCATCGATAATATTTTTAAGCCTTGTGTTTGGCATTAGCGTGGTTTCACCGAGCATAAAAATCTTACCGTTTGTTGTACCCTCAAATAGTTTATAATGGAACACAAATTCAATTAATTTACCGTATTTCTCATTAATACTATCAACTTTTATAATTAATGCTGAAGGAGGAACCTGCATTCTGTCTTTATCAGAATAGGTAATTGTTTTTATCATATTATTCATAGTAGTAGTTTATTTATTGTTATTAATGCAGTAATAATCATCGGTATAAACTCTTACGCCACCTTGAGGGGGTTTGTTGGAATAATTAAAACTACCTTTTTTAAAATAAATGCAATGGTTATGATACAGAACAATACACAAACTAAAGTTCATTTTTCTTTTTCTATCTAATTCGATTACTGCGGCTTTTAGTTTTTCATCTATTGAAAAAATGACTAGATGAGATTCATTTTTGTTTTCATAATCAAAATTTATATGTACTCCACCTTCTTCGTACTTTTCAATACTACTTTCGTTGATGTAAACAGGTATTATTTTGTACATAGCAGGGAGAAGCTTTAGTATGATAAATGGAAACTTTGGGGTAACACCGTCACTTCCAGATGTGCTTTCAAAATTATCGTTTTTGGTATTAAGAGAAACGATACTCAGATTATGAATATCACTATTAGCTGGAAGTAGCAATAAGTATGGTTCAGAAATAAGCATACTGTAAGGAGCTGTGTTTTTATCTAAATATGATTTAACAGCTACAAACTTTTGGGCCATATCAAATACGATAATCCGGCATGGGTCGGAATTAGTCAGATTCACCTGAGTTTGAAGAAAAGCGTGTTTCCTTTCAATAAAGCATCCTTGCGGATGTGATTGTAATAGTTCTGCACCATCAACAAAGTTTTTCTCCAGTGGGAGATAATTCATTTGTAATTCCATTTCACCATCTTCCAGGTGAAGAACTACGGTTTTCATTAATTTTTTCATAACGTAACAATTTAAAAGTTAAACATTGTTACATCAAAGTCAGATTATGTATAGTGATTGCTTATCACTTTTGGGCGATTGCCCCGCATCTTCTGTACCACCGTGCCATAAGCTGGGTCGGTTGGTATCTCTTTTAAGAGAATTCTTGATGTATTTTCTACAAATTTAATAAAAATTTAACAACTAACTATATCTTAAAAATTAACAAGACAAATCAGTCATTAATTCCTAGATTTCAATCCCTTTAAGTAAAGTTATCTAAATTATTAAAAGACAAGAAAACTCGTCCTCCTATAGCGAATTGTAATGAGGATGTATTTCAGTGAACGAGACACTGGAATAAACCAACCTACAAACAGCTCTATGTCTGCCAGTGACAATATTCTTGAACAACAAATATTCACCAATCCAATTTTATAGTTAAATTTACTCATTGTTTGCAAATACCTAATTCCTGTACTGCTAAAAATAAAACTAATAAGAGTAATTTATTCTGATAATATGAGAAACCAAATAAACAATCTCGGCCTTAAAGATTTTGAGGGATATTCACCCAACGAAATGGAATTTATTATGGAGGATATGTTTGGTGTACGTTGTCCAATTAAGTTACTACGAATGTCTGAAGAAGATTATAAAAAGGTTCCAATACTAAAAATGGTTAAATATCTGCTACAAATAATTCAAGAATCAGGTGAACTACAACTTACAAAAAAAGGATTCCTGCAAACAAAAACCGTAGCCGATATATATAAACAAGGCTTCTATTTAGATCCTTACATTGAATCCGGGGTTAACAAGCTGTATAAGGAAACAGATTCAATGTTAATAAGCTTCACAAGTACTATTATCCAATGTTCAAATTTGGTAAAAAAACGACATAACAAACTAAGTCTGACAAAAAAAGGTAGTTTACTATTAGCTGATAATTTCAAATTGATGCCTATTATTTTCAAGACATTTGGAGAAGACATCAAGTGGAGTCACTTCGATAATTTTGGAGAAAACTTTATCGGCCAGATTGCTTATGGTTATTCAATTATACTTGTAAGTAAATATGGCGATGAGCAAAGAGATGGCTCATTCTATGCACTTAAGTACTTTAAAGCATTCCCCAAGTTATTTTTAAAAATATACCCCGGCTACGGCAGCTTACGTGAATTTACTACTCGTTGCTATACTCTCCGAACATTTGAACGGTTCCTAGACTATTTCGGTATAATCAAAGTTGAAAGAGGTGACTTGCAAGTATCCGATATAAAAATTGAAAAAACAGCACTATTTGACAAATTAATACAAAGGTCACCCCATGTAGCGGACTCTGAAATCATGGCCGAAGAAAAAGCATCATGGGTAAATTAAAATAATATTTTGTTAATATGAAATACCTTTATGTATCATCAATTCTTTTAGTATTAACACTACTCACAGGATCTAACTCTAAAGAGTTTAACTATCTCCCTGCAAGTGTTAGCAACCATCAAATAGTGTCATATACTCAATTTACTCTTTCTTACAATGAGCATCACGAACAAGCCAATTGGGTTGCCTATGAGCTAACTCGTGCTGAGGTAATAATGAAGCAGAAAAGGTGCAACTGCTTTAGAAGTGATAAAAATATTATCACTGGTAGTGCATCTACAGGCGATTACAGTTCATCTGGTTACGACAGAGGGCATCTCTCACCAGCTGCTGATAATAATATGAGTAGTATAGCCAACAGAGAATCATTTCTAATGTCAAATATGAGCCCACAACTTCCAAACTTTAATAGAAGTATTTGGAAAACTCTGGAAAGTTGGACACGCGAAAGAGCTTCTATTTACGGCTCAATTTACATTGTCACCGGACCTGTGTTTGTTGATAATATAGGTGCAATTGGCAAAAACAACGTAACAGTACCTGGTTACTACTACAAAGCCATTCTACGTTCTGAAGTCTCAACTCATTATACCATAGCATTTCTAATACCACAACTCTATGTTTCCAAAGAGATAACTGATTATATCCTCACCATCGACTCCCTTGAAATAATTACCGGCATCGATTTCTTTCCAGCTCTGGAAGATGTGGTTGAAAACAAAGTAGAAGCAAACTCAAATATTGAAAACTGGACATTGTAATTCTGATATAAAAAATATATCTCTAATCCCCAACTTGTTTAGCGAAGCACAACGAGGATGCTCCCACACCCTCGTCCTCGTTTCCGAACGAGGATGAAATCTCAATCTACCCTTTTTAACTCGTTTAGTGAAGCACAACGAGGATGATCTCCAGCTCCTGATACTAGTGCCTTCTAGTAAAACAGGATGTTTTCCATCTCTTTTCCCTACAACGAAAAACCTACAACCTTACCACAACACAGGGTGGTTGATAGTGCGTTGATTTAAAAACACTATGCAACCACCCTGTCATATTTCTACCAATCACATTTCCTCCTTAATTTGTAGTTTTCCGGTAATCGGTTTTTCCGGTTCTCGTAATCCGTACAGTCAGGCAAGCAATGCAATTTCTAAAATTCTACCCAAGTTAGCGGGTTATTCTGGTGTTGTTGGTGTCGGCTGTGCAAAGGGTGTTGATCAACATGTGCGTTCCTATTTTCCGCAAGCAAAGGTTTTCAAGGTACAACCACCAATAAATCCCAAGGCTTTCGCACTTCGTTCAACACGGTTGGTTAGTTGGGTAGTCGCTTCGTCGGGCTTGTTAATTGCTTTTCCCTCTACCAGTTGTCCTTCATGCGTTACACCAGCCATTGTTTTCCATGGTCATGGTTCAGGTACATGGGGTTCTGTTGCTCTAGCAATTGGCAAAGGAGCATCAGTACTTGTTTTTATCCATTCTTCATTAGGTAGTATTTTTCCAGCACCAAAAACTTTCTCAAGTCACTTTCGGCAACTAGGTTTTTGTTTCGATGGTTATTGGTGGTTAGCAGGGTAGGGGAGTTTCTCCCTCTCAACCTTTACCTCTACCTCAATCACCCCCTATGCCTATCAGCCCAAGAAGTACCACTATCAGACCTATTTTTTCTTGTTGAATACTTTGAAAAATTCAACTTAGCATTTGTTTCCAATTCAACAATATGCCTCTTACTTTCTTTTTTACACCTACCCTCAATAACCAATCCATTAGTTATGTGTTTCGCCCCCGCAAAACTTTTAATCTCAATCCGGTTAATAAAGTTAACAAAGTACACATTCCCTTCCTTACGTATGGTTAAAGTAATTCCATGCTTTTTACATGCCAAAAGTATAGTGTCTGCTTCACGTTTATTCATGATTATATCCTAATCAAATATTTGCTTACAACATAATCAATATAATGCTACTTTATAGAAATACTGTTAAATAATTTCACCTAGGCTTATAGTTGCTATAGATCAAATAAACCCATTTATCCATTTCATCCTTTACTCAACTATCTCAAAAGCAAAGGTGTAAGTGCTTACGGTTTCTGGTTGAATTGCAAGGCTTGCTCCTCGTGTTAGGTTATAAGTATCTCTAAATAATACCTCAAATGGTGAGTTTTTTTCAGTAGAACCCTGTCCTCTAGTTTTTAATATCATACTTAAATCTATTGGCTCAGAAGTTGCAATTAGTTTAAATATCTCCTTTCCGTATGGTTTACCAATTACGAAAATTTCTCTTAATTCAATTTCCTCTCCGGGATAGATGATATAGTCAGACGGTTCATTATTATCAGTCGGAATTAATATATTTATTTTGTTGTCAGGTTGTATATCAAGTATTTGATAGAATGCCTTATTATAACCATTACTTTTTATTGAGATTTTGAAGGCACTACCTTCCATAAAGCTAACTTGGTTAGAAATATTCATTATTTCTTTGAGTGATATCTCTTGGTCTTCAATATATCCAGATCCTTGACTTTTAAGTGTAATTGGTATTATTGTAAAAGTCACATCAAACTCTGATGTTGTAAGGTTAAGTTTCCTAAGAAAGTTTGCTTGGAAGTACTTTTTAATCTCATTACTTACAATTTGTTCAATCTGTTGTTTGCTTTTTTCACCAATATTATGTGAATCTATTGGGAGTTCATCTTTTGTATAGAATACTAAGTTACGACTGTTATTTATATTGACTTCTTCAATGATTATGTCAGGCTTGTCACTGTTTATTATTACTCCCTCGTTTGTTTTCAAAAATGTCTCGAGCATTCTTTTTAGTTTCTTATCTTTTATTTTATTAAGAGAAAGTAGTATGGCATTTTCCCCAAAAGTTTGGTTTACAACATATACCCATTTGCTTTTAACCTCATCTATTGGCTGATTACTTTCAATTTGTAATGTTGAGGTTAACATGGTAGCATTAATAATTGTGCCAATAGCCTTAGGCTTTGCTTCTATGAAATTATACGTATCAATATCATACAATCCAACGTCAGTTCCTTCATATATACCATGTAAATTTCCTGCGCTGAGGCTATATTCACCTTTTCCGATTTTATCAATAATTTTAAAATAAGGTGTCCCTTTAATAGTTTGCCCTCTAAATAATAGCTGATCTAGGTTACCTTCTGCCTGTGGATTTTGTTTGGGTGCAATGCTGTTCATCTCAACAAGTATACGGTCGAAAAGCCCACGATATGTTGTCGTACTATCAACATTTGTTAATGCCTTACAAAATGCGTATGATAATGACCCATATGAAGTTTCAGTTTCCCTGTTAGTATATTCATAATTTAGCTGTTCTGGCCCAGACGCACTAAATGTTACTAAGGGAGCAACCTCATCCTCATTGATAACTCTATACTCATCTAGGTCAATTGGCCTCTTGTCCACCAAAATTTCATTATTTATTTGGTCATTTGATTGAAATTTAACTTGTGTCCCTCTACTTTTTTGAAATCCCCGGGTACCAGTACCTGAGTGGCATGAATCTAGTATAACAAGGATATTACCTGTTTTACCCAATCTATGCCTCAATTTTGTTAATACAGAACTAAATTCATCATCCCGTAAATGATTCTCACCTTTATAAAAATTGGAAAATCTAATATTTGCATTAAAAGGGATCAAAGATTCATCATAACCATCAGGTTCATCACCATTATCATCAATTATTTGTTGTCCATGACCAGAGAAGTGAATAACAACTATATCACCTGTACTAACTTTATTATTAAGTATATCTAGTTGATTCATGATGCCCTGTTTTTTAGCATCATCATCCATAATAATTGTTATATTTTCTTTCAGAAACCCTTGTCTCAGCAGTGCATCTTCCAGGATCTTTACATCATTATTAGAACTTATTGGATTCCAACCTGTATTTTTTGGGTAGTTGGCGACACCAATAATCAGAGCGTACTTCGATTTCTCTTCATTGGCAGTTATGTTGATATTTATTAGTAATACTAAGTAAAGAAACAGAAATAAAGATCTTGCATTCATGCTTGATCATTTTTTAACAGAGAGGTAAAGATATTGTAAGATAATTTCATAATTCGAAACACGCAAGCTAATACCACAAAGTTGATTTGACTATATCCTCATTATTAGATAAATATTGCCTCATTAATTGCAAATCATCTGCTTTGCCGTTTTGTTGTAAAACGTAAAAATCGATTGTTCCGCTAAGTCCTGATAATTTGAACGCAGCCCCAAGGTCACTAAAGGTTTCTACCATCCACATGTTTTGATAGTCTTCAGAGTAGAGTCCTGCAGCTAATATGTAGTAGTAGTTTGATATTTCATTCCCAGTATTATATTGTCTGAAACCCTTTTCGCTTTTTCGGTAATAACTATCTCCCACAAATGTAAAACTCGCATAATTATCTTTGTAGTTGATTGTTATATCTTTATTCTGGCCAAGTACATATTTGCCAATCATTTCAAGTTCCTTTGTTTTTAATGTACCAGTATTAATTAAGATCTCTTGTGCTTTACCTCCTGATTCTATAGTTAATCGAATTATGCTTCCCGCTTTCACTTTTTCAAACTCACCCAAGGCTTCTTCAATATTTCTAACTTGCGTATTGTTGACAGCTGTTATTTGGTAGCCAATTTTGGTAGCCAATTTTTGATGTGCATTAGTTCCTGGGAGTACACCTGAAAGTATTGGCATGTCATCTATTCTTTCCATACGATAACTATCACGTCCAGTTCTCACATATCTATATTTCTGAGAAAGCTCAATACCTATGAATGCCCTTTTAACCCGTCCATTATCATTAATAATATCTTTAATTAACCTACTTGCAATTTTAGATTCAAGAGCAAAGTTAATTTGTGATTGTAGTATCTTGTCGCCATTAGGAGCATCGGCAAATGCTATTTGGGAGTTGATGCCAACAACCTCTCCATTAACATCAACCAAAGGGCCGCCACTATTACCCCAAATAATAGTAGCGGTTGTTTGTAGAAATCCAAACTTACCTGTTTGTCCATCCCTCACTCTGTTTTTTGCACTTATTATTCCATCTGTAACAGTATAAGGATATTCACCAAGAGGATTACCAATTGCGAAAACTTGCTCTCCAATATGAGTCTCTGAATTTCTAATTTCTAAATATGAAATCTCGCTACCTGGCACATCAACAAACTCAAGTACAGCTATGTCGTAAAATGAGTCACCTCCAACAAGTTTTACTTCATATTTATTTTGATTGACAGTAAAAACATAGATGCTCCCAGCTTCATCTGATGCATCTTCAATAACATGCGCATTAGTGATGATATATGCCTTGTTATCTTTTTTAATTACAAACCCCGATCCTGACCCCATACTTCCAGTCATATCAAGAACTTTTTCATAAGCTTGCTCTGATATAGTTTGGCCTCGAAAGCCCAAGGCTGTTTTAACGGGTGCAGTTTGGTATACTGCTACGGTTACTACACCCCCTAACGATTTCTCTATTGCATTAGATACTGTTTGACAATTCACAACAATTGATAATAATATCATCGAAATAGCGAGTATGCGGCCTATAAGTTTATAATGCATATCTATGTCTTTAATTGTTGCTAATTATTTAACCTCCATGTGTACTCATAGTTGCAGTCAAAATAATAAGGCCCCCAATAAGAGGTCTTTCCAACCGACTCTGCATATATCTGTGTTTTACCAGCAATTGCCCATGTATATTCCTTTTTCCAAGGCGGTAAAGTTCCAGCATACTCTCCATCAATATATATATCAATTGTATAAGCAGTATAATTATCTAACCAAATTTTACAATATGTTGCTCTTGACTGCTCATCTTTTGGTTCATCGGTAAGATTTTTATCATCAGTTGCTTTAGCAACTTTAATATAAGGATGCTCACCTCTTGTAGTTTCAACTTTTTTCGCTTTTGTGTCGATAATTTTTTTCTCAACAGCTTGAGCATTTGCGATTAATGATCCTGCAAAGACCAATACTAAAATAAATAATAATTTTTTCATAAGATAATTGGATTAGTTAAATAGCAGATTTAATAAAAATATAAAAATCAAAGATAATAAAAAACACACAACATTACTCTTGTTAAATTAAATTCCAGTTACTTAAAGCCTATTCTTTCAGATTCTATTTAAATATCAAGCATTGAATTAGTTGCTTATTTAGATTTTGTGCAATTACAATGATACATAAAAAGTTCAAGATTATATTTAGGAAGGAGTTACTTTTTTGCAAAATTGTTATTAAGATATAGAAAGTAGCAAAAAAGCCAAGAGAAATGAAAACTAAATTGTTTTGATATGTCAAGAGAGCCGCCGAAATAACAACTAGGATAATTATTTTAAAATCAATTATCAAAAAAAGTGGAGCCAAGTAACCACTCAAAAAACGAGCCTACCCCGTTTAGGATATTTTTAACGGTGACGTTATCGAAAAGCCAAACAGTGTTAAAAAATTAAAATTTATAATCATGAAAAAAACAATCTTAATTATCAGTATTATCACTTTTATTATTATGAACATTTCAGCGCAAAATTCCTGGGGTATTTACAACAACACATACGGAATACCAAGCATCACTCCATCACAAACAATCGAAACTAATAGCTATGGGGGATATGAAATTTATAACAACACCTATGGAATACCAAACATCACTCCATCGCAAACAATAAACCCAAATAGTTATGGCGGTTATGATATTTACGAAAACACGTATGAAATACCAAATATCACTCCAGCATCCACAATAATTCCAAACAACTGGTAGATTGAAAATTATCTTGCATATTGATCAGAGTGGGTAAAATTTGAAAAACAAATATACTCACTCTTGTCTTTTTTTAATAGAAACCAATTTAGTTTTCATTATAAAGCGCCATAACAAGGCGGAATCCCACGCTATAAAATCCACTGTCAGGAATACCTGCATCACGTAAAGACACCCTGCAGTAATTAGATTCAAAGCTGTAATTTCCACCTCTGTCTACACGTGAATTGCCATTCTCTGGACCTTGCGGATTAAAAATCGAAGAAAAATAATAATCACCACCAGACCAGTCTGAGCACCACTCCCAAACATTGCCACTCATATCATAAATACCTAATATGCAAGCGTA
>FLOH01000821.1_pt1 | contig 55891 bp, 46 predicted proteins | sample 756751 | NCBI WGS metagenome assembly FLOH01 (sample SAMEA4026879, study PRJEB14308) | marine metagenome | biome: coastal water; material: water | depth 74 m
AGAGCCTGACTGAAAAAGAGTTGAGTGGAATCAGTGACTTGTGATTCATTCGTTGTGACCAAACAATGAAGGAGGCACAAGATGTGGACCGAGACCACTCGCCCCAAGTATGAACGCGATAACACTCGATATGCAAGCGACCTGACGGAGGATGAGTGGGCTTTGATTGCGCCGTTTATGCCGCCACCGAACAGGCTTGGTTGCCCGCGCAAGACGGATTTGCGTGAGGTTGTGAACGCGCTTTTTTACATGGCGGCGACCGGCTGCCAGTGGCGCATGCTGCCCAAGGAATTCCCGCCCTATTCGACGGCTCAGGGGTATTTTTACGCATGGCGTGACGAGGGACGATGGGCGACGATCAACCACTATCTGGTGATGGCGGCGCGCGAGGCGGTGGGCCGCGAAGCCAGCCCAAGCGCCGGTGTGATTGACAGTCAGTCGGTAAAAACCACGGAAAGCGGCGGTCCGCGAGGCTATGACGCGGGCAAGAAGATCAAGGGGCGCAAGCGTCACATCGTCACTGACACTGAAGGGTTCATGGTTGCGGTGATGGTTCACGAGGCGGGCATCCAGGACCGTGACGGCGCTCCCGACCTGCTTGGATCGATCCGACAGCCATTCCCCTGGCTACGCCATATTTTCGCCGACGGCGGCTATGCGGGGAAAAAGCTCCGGGGCGCATTGGAGAAAATCGGGCAATGGACCATTGAGATCATCAAGCGTTCCGACAAAGCCCAAGGCTTCGAAATATTGCCACGCCGTTGGGTTGTTGAACGCACATTCGCATGGCTCGGTCGTTGCCGAAGATTGGCCAAAGACTTCGAGGCGACCATCGAAAGCGCCGTCGCATGGGTAACAATCGCCAGCATCCGAATGCTCACACGACGGCTGGCAAGAGGTTGAAAATAAACGGATCGTTTTGAGTCAGACTCTCAGATGCGAATCCTCGGTATCTCGGCCTTTTATCACGACAGCGCCGCAGCACTGATTGAAGATGGCAAGATTGTCGCCGCGGCGCAGGAAGAGCGCTTCACCCGCAACAAGCAGGATGCCGGTTTTCCCCACAATGCGGTCATGTTCTGTCTGGAACGCGCCGGTGTCCGCCTAGAAGATATCGATTTCGTCGCCTTTTACGATAAGCCGTTCCTTAAATTCGAACGCCTCTTGGAAACCTATCTGAGTTTCGCGCCGCGTGGCTTTGCATCGTTCCGAATGGCCATGCCGGTATGGCTGCGCGAAAAGCTATTCCAAAAAGACCTGCTAAGCAAAGAGTTGAAAAAACACGGTGCGGACTTCGATTGGAAGAACCGCCTGTTGTTTGCCGAACACCACCAAAGCCACGCGGCCAGCGCGTTCTACCCCTCGCCCTTCGAGGAAGCTGCCGTTCTGACAATGGACGGGGTTGGCGAATGGACGACAGCTTCGGTCGCCATCGGGTCCGGGAACCGCCTCGATGTCGTCAAGGAAATCCATTTTCCGCATTCGCTGGGCCTTTTGTACTCGGCTTTCACCTATTACACGGGTTTTCGCGTCAATTCCGGCGAATACAAGGTGATGGGGCTGGCCCCCTACGGCGAACCCAAATACGTCCAGCGCATATTGGACCACCTGATCGACCTGAAGGACGACGGTTCGTTCCGCCTGGATCAGTCGTATTTCGACTATTGCACCGGGCTGACCATGACCAACGGCAAGTTCGACGAACTTTTCGGTGGTCCGGCGCGCAAACCCGACGAACTGTTGACCCAGCGCCACATGGATCTGGCAGCATCGGTGCAAGCGGTGACCGAAGAGGTCATGCTGCGCAACGCCCGCCATTTGGCCGCCGAAACGGGGCTGAAAAACTTGTGTCTGGCCGGTGGCGTGGCGCTGAATTGTGTGGCCAATGGCAAAATTCTGCGGGACGGATCGTTCGACAATATCTGGATTCAACCGGCCGCCGGGGATGCGGGCGGGGCGCTGGGGGCGGCCTATTGCGCCTATCACCAGCACAAAGGCGCGCCGCGGGCGGTAGATGGCCGCGACAAGATGCAAGGTGCCTATCTGGGGCCGGAGTATTCGCAGGCGGAAATCGAAGGCCGCCTGCGCGCCGCAGGGGCCATATTCACGGTGATGAGCGACGATGAAACCACCCAAGCCACCGCCCAGGCTCTGGCCCAGGAAAAGGCCGTCGGCTGGTTTCAGGGGCGTATGGAATTCGGCCCGCGCGCCCTTGGCGGGCGCACGATCATGGGCGACGCGCGCTCGCCCAGTATGCAGAAAACCCTCAACCTGAAGGTCAAATACCGCGAATCCTTCCGCCCGTTCGCGCCGTCGGTTCTGCGCGAAGACGTTGCCGATTGGTTTGATATGGATACTGACAGCCCGTATATGCTGCTGGTCGCCGATGTTCTGGAAAAGCGGCGGCGCAAGATGAGTGCCGCCGAGCAGGGACTATTCGGGATCGACAAACTCAACATCGTGCGCTCCGACATCCCAGCCGTCACCCACGTCGATTATTCGGCCCGTGTGCAGACCGTGCACGCCGACACCAACCCGCGCTATCATGCGGTTATTTCCAAATTCAAAGAACTCACCGGATGCCCGGTGATCGTCAACACCAGCTTCAACGTGCGCGGCGAACCCATCGTGTGCACGCCCGAGGACGCATTCAGGTGTTTCATGGGAACCGAGATCGAAATCCTGGTGATTGGCAACTGCTGGCTGGAAAAAGACGCCCAGGACCCGGCCCTCAAACTCGACTACAAAAACGCCTTCGAGCTGGATTAACCGAGAACCTCGCAAAAAAAGTTCGGCGAACAGCGAACAATTGAAAAGTCGGAAATAATCGGAACCTTGGTGACCCCAACGGGATTCGAACCCGTGTTGCCGGCGTGAAAGGCCAGTGTCCTAGGCCTCTAGACGATGGGGTCGCTTCGAGGTGTGGGTGATTTATACGGGCTGGCGCATAAAATCAAGCCTTAGGTTTCAGCTTTGGTAAAATCTCTCCACTTTAGCACCCGTTTAATCTGTCCTTGCAGATTGCTCCAATATAAATAGTATGCCGCACGCGCGGCGCGGACATCATGGCTTGGTCCGAAAGGGTGTTCGCGTTGGGGTTTTCTCAAGGATATATCGAAAAGGACGTTTCTTATGCTTAAGGGGAAAGTGTTGGTCGCCCAAGGTGGTGGTCCGACTGCCGTTATCAACGAATCCATGGTCGGCGCGGTCATCGAATCGCGCAAGTTCGGTTCGGTGGAACGTGTCTACGGCGCCCATCACGGGGTCAGTGGCATCATCAGCGAAGATTTCATCGATCTGACCCAGGAAACCCGCCACAACCTGGAACTGGTTGCGCAAACGCCTTGTTCGGCGCTGGGCTCCACCCGCGACAAACCGGACCTCAAATACTGCCAGGAAATATTCAGGGTCCTGAAGGCCCACGAAATCGGCACCTTCTTCTATATTGGCGGCAACGATTCGTCCGACACGCTGCGCATCGTCAGCGAAGAAGCCGCCAAGGCGGATTATCCGATGAAATGCATCCACATCCCAAAAACCATCGATAACGACTTAGCCATCAACGATCACACGCCGGGGTTCCCATCGGCGGCACGATTCGTTGCGTTGGCCTTTGCCGGTGTGAACGCCGATAACAGGGCCCTGCCGGGCGTCTACGTGGCTTCGGTCATGGGGCGACATGCAGGCTATCTGACGGCAGCTTCGGCGCTGGGCCGCAAATTTGACGATGACGGGCCGCATCTGATTTATCTGCCCGAACGCGCCTTCAGCGTTGACCAGTTCCTGACCGACGTAAAGACCACCTATGACAAATATGGCCGTTGCGTCGTCGCCGTTTCCGAGGGCATCCATGATGCGGACGGCACACCGATCATTTCCAAACTGGTTGACGAGGTGGAGCACGACGCCCACGGCAACGTTCAGCTTTCCGGTACGGGCGCGCTGGCCGATCAACTGACATCGCTGATCAAGAAGGACACCGACATCAGCCGTGTGCGCGGCGATACCTTCGGCTATCTGCAACGCTCGTTCCTCGGCTGCATATCGGACGTGGATCGGCGCGAAGCCCGCGAAGTCGGCGAAAAGGCCGTTCAATATGCGCAGTGGGACCGCCGGGCCAACGGTTCGGTCACAATTCACCGCACCGGCTACTATTCCGTCGAATACCACCTGAGCAGACTGGAAGACGTTGCCGGGAAGACCGCCGTCATGCCCGACGCCTTCATTAACGATACCGGCAATGGCGTCACCGACAAGTTCGTCATGTATTTGCGTCCGTTGCTGGGCTCGGGCATGCCCGATGCCTTCCGCCTGCGCGCCAATCCTGTTGAAAAAATCCTCAATAAATAGAGCGGACGTTCAACGCGGATAAACGAAACGGCCCCTGCCTCACCAGGCGGGGGCCGCGTCGTCTAAAAACATCTGCACCGATTCGGTGCCCCGCCACGAATTCAGACGCAATTTCCCGGCAACATGTAAGGGGGTGCCGTCGCCGTTCAGCAACGTTGGCCCCAATTCGCTGTCCATAGCCCTGAAGGCAATGGCCTTTAGGCGCGCGCCGTCGGCCCCGACGAACGAACAGCTCACGTGGTTGGTGCCGACCACCTTGGCCCAAGAAATTCGCACGTCGGGTATGGCAAAGCGCGGCTCCGGGTTTTGTGTGCCAAAGGGGGCAACCTTTTCAATCGCCGCCACCAGTTCCTTGGTCGCGCCACCCAGGCTAAGCGCGCCATCCAGCTTTAGTCCGCGCAATTTCGCCGCTACGGTGATTTCAGGCATTAGGCGAGCGTTCAGGAACTCGCTCACGGCCTTCAATTTTTCGGCTTCCCCGGAAAACCCCGCCGCCATGAAGTGGCCGCCCCCCTTCAAAAGCAGTCCGCTTTGACGCGCCGCGATGATAGCAGCCCCTAGATCGACCCCGGCAATCGAGCGCCCCGATCCGCTCGCCAGCCCACCGTTGATAGCGGCAACACAGGCAGGCCGGTTGAAGCGAGCGGTCAACCGCCCGGCAACGATCCCCACGACGCCCGGGTGCCAGCCCTCGCCAGCCACGAAAATCAAACCGGCGTCATGGGCGTCCTGACCGGTTTGTTCGACCTGATCGAGCGCCGCGTTCAGCACACTCAACTCAGTGGCCTGTCGTTCCTGATTATAGCCGTCCAGACGGGCCGCAATTTCCGTTGCCTCAACTTCGTCGTCGGAAGCCAAAAGCCGCGCGCCCAGATCGGCCCGACCGATCCGTCCGCCCGCGTTGATCCGAGGCCCAAGCATATATCCGGCATGGTAGGCTCCGGGCGGTTCGTCAATTCCGGCGACATCGGCCAGCGCGCGCAATCCGGCATTGCCGCGCGCCGCCATGACGACAAGCCCCCGCGAAACCAGCGCCCGGTTGACGCCAATCAGCGGCACCACGTCACACACCGTTCCCAGGGCCACCAGGTCCAGCCATTGGCGCAAGTCCGGCTCAACACGCGCTGTAAACCAGCCTGCCTCGCGCAAGACCCGATTAAGCCCGACGACCAGCAAGAATGTCACGCCGACCGCCGCCAAGTGTGAATGCGGGCTTTCCTCGTCCAACCGATTGGGATTGACCACCGCGATCGCAGGCGGCAACTCGGCCTCGGCCTCGTGATGATCGGCGACAACCACATCAAGCCCGGCTGCCGCTGCCGCCTTTAAAGGTTCAAAGGCGGTGGTGCCGCAATCCACCGTAACAATCAGCGAAGCCCCTTCCCGGCCCAACCCCAACAGGGCGTCGGAATTCGGTCCGTAACCTTCGTCAATGCGATCAGGGATGTAGATGGCGGCCACACCGCCCACCGCGCGGATATAGCGCGCCAGCAAGGCCGCCGACGTCGCCCCGTCAACGTCGTAATCGCCGAAGACAGCTATTTTCTCGCCCGCCATAACGGCACGGGCGAGCCGCTTGGTGGCGGCATCCATTCCCTTGAGATGACTGGGATCGGGCAACAGGCGACGCAAGGTCGGGTCAAGAAAGGTTTCGACATCATCCAGACCGACACCGCGCCCGGCGAGGATTCGACCGATAACCTCGGGCGCATCCAGACGCTGGGCCAGGGCCAGGGCCGTTCGTTCATCAAGGGGGCGCGAATACCAGCGTTGCCCGGTAACGGAGCGTTCAACGCCGAGGAAAAAGTCGCTCGAGGCCATATAGGACCGGCTACGCTTTGGGTCGCCGGCGGGATGTCGCTCCCGACCAATTGGCGAAATCGTGGTAGGCCTCGATGAAATGCAGCGTCCCGGTCAGCGAACGCATCACCAGCGAATGGGTCATGGCTGCACCGTGGCGTCGTTTGACACCCATCAGCATGGCCCCGGGAGTGACACCCGTGGCCGCGAAGGTAACCTCGCCACTGGCCATATCGGAAACCGAATAAACCCGATTGAAATCCTCAATGCCATAGGACGCCGCTTTGTGGCGTTCGTCGTCGTTGCGAAACATCAACCGACCCTGCATCTGACCACCGACACAAGCCAGTGCCGCCGCCGACAAAATGCCCTCGCGCGCGCCGCCGCTGCCCATATAGATATCGATGCCGGTTTCCGGCCAGGCTGTGGAAACGACGCCACTTAAGTCGCCGTCGCCAATCAACAATATCCGCGCGCCCGCTTCTCGGGTTTTGGCGATCAGTTCGCGGTGCCGGGGCCGATCAAGAATACAGGCGACCAAATCGCCGACATCGACGCCCTTTGCCGCAGCCAAGTCACGCAGATTCTTTCCGGGCTCATCGTCGAGACTGACCACGCCGTCGGGCAGGCCACCGCCGACGGCGATTTTGTCCATGTAAATGGGGGGCAGATCGGCGAATTGACCGGCCTCGGCAATGGCGATAACCGAAAGCCCGTTGGGTTCGCCCTTGGCAACGATGGTAGGGCCTTCCAGGGGCATCAACGCCAGATCGACGACTGGACCGTCACCGGTTCCGCTAGGTTCCCCGGAGAAAAGCTTTTCGGCGTCTTCCCTGGTTCCTTCGCCGATGCGAATGACCCCTTGGATCGCCATTCCCTTGAGCGCCGAATGCATGGCGTTCACGGCCGCCTGATCGGCTGCCTGTTCGTCGCCGCGCCCCAGAAAGCGTGAGGTCGCCAAGGCCGTTGCCTCGGTCACCCGCACGGCATCCATTGCGAGATTGCGGCTTGCCACCGTTTCCTTGTTCATTGCGACCTGCCTCCTCCCTACTCGACTCCGCCCAGAACTTAGTTTCTATCCACTGGTGAACGACTGAATTCGAATCATCCGTGGCGGTTCGATCACCGCATTCAGCGCCGTGATCATTTCCAGGGCGCGCCTCATAGACGCCTCGCTGGTTTCATGGGTCGTCATTACCACGGGAACGGCTTCGCCCGGCGCACGACCTTTTTGCAGCACCGCCTCCATCGACACCTCACAATCGCGCAGTGTCGCCGCAATTTCGGCGAAAACGCCCGGCTCGTCGGTTACCATCAGGCGAATGTAATAGCGGCCCCGGTGGCGATCCATGGGTGCCGCCAAAAACGGCGCCAGTTCGCTTGCGGGCACACCCAACGCCGCCGCACTGTTGGCCCGTGCGATGTCGGCAATATCGGCAACAACGGCCGAGGCGGTCGGACGTTCGCCCGCGCCACGCCCTTCGTACATGGTCGTATCAACATAATCGCCATCGGCAACCACAGCGTTGAATACGCCATCAACATGGGCAATGGGATTGGCTAGTGAAACCATGCACGGGTGGACACGCTGCTCAATTCCGTATTCGGTCTGGCGTGCGATCCCCAACAATTTAATCCGGTAATTCAATTCCTCGGCAAATTCAATATCCATGGCCGAGACATGGCGGATGCCTTCCGTGTGGACGGCAGCAAAATTGATTTCGCAACCAAAAGCGATGCTGGTCAGGATGGCCAGTTTGTGGGCGGCGTCGATCCCTTCGACGTCGAAAGTAGGATCGGCCTCGGCATATCCCAGATCCTGCGCCTCGGACAAAACATCGTCGAACTCGCGTCCGGTTTCGCGCATGGTCGTCAGGATATAATTGCAGGTGCCATTCAGGATGCCGTAAACGCGGCTGATCTTGTTGCCAACCAAACCTTCGCGCAGGGCCTTGGTGATTGGAATACCGCCCGCGACCGCCGCTTCGAACGCCACCGAAACGCCCATTTGCTCGGCGGCTTTGACGAGGCTCGTTCCGTGATGCGCGATCAACGCCTTGTTGGCGGTGACAACATGTTTACCTGCCGCAATTGCGGCCTCGCAAAGTTTCTTTGCTATACCGTCCGAGCCACCGATCAATTCAACGATAACATCGGCGTCCGTCTCGCGAACCATCGCCAGCGCATCGTCGAAATACGGCACATCGGGCCATTCCGCGGCCAGTTTCTTATCAAGGTCGCAAACGCCGGTGACGACGAGTTCGCGCCCGCATCGACGCTTCAAGAGATCGGCATTCTCGCGCAACAGCCTTACCGTACCGCCTCCTATGGTTCCCAGGCCGGCGATGGCTATTTTTAGTGGGTTGTTCATTGTCTCTTATTCTCCGGCCCGGCGCTTCACCTAGGCCCCCTCGTAACTGTTGAAAAACGCTTTGATACTGCGGACAGCTTGGCGTGTGCGCTGCCGGTTTTCAACCAGCGCCATGCGCACATGATCGTCGCCGTGTTCGCCGAAACCAACGCCGGGCGCAACCGCGACTTTTGCTTCGCTTAACAGAAGTTTGGAAAACTCAAGCGATCCAAGATGCTTGAACTTGGGCGGAATGGGTGCCCAGGCAAACATCGTGGCAACAGGACGCGGCACGTCCCACCCCGCAGCGGCCAGACCATCGATCAGAACATCGCGGCGTTCGCTATACCGGGTTCGAATTTCGTCCACGCATTCCTGCGGCCCGTTCAGCGCCGCAGTGGCCGCCACCTGGATTGGCGTAAACGCCCCGTAGTCCAGATATGACTTGTTGCGCGCCAGGGCCTCGATCAGTTTGCGGTTGCCGGTCGCAAAGCCAATCCGCCAACCCGGCATGGAGTAGGTTTTGCTCATGGACGTGAATTCGACGGCGATGTCGCGCGCGCCGGGAATTTGCAAAATGGACGGCGGCGGATTGCCGTCGAAATAAATCTCGGCGTAGGCCAGATCGGACAGAATGTAAATGTCGTGGAAGCGGCAGAATTCGACGACCTGACCATAGAAATCCAGATCGGCTAGCTCGGCGGTCGGGTTGGATGGATAATTCAAGACCAGGGCCGTCGGCTTGGGAACGCTGTGTTGCACCGCGCGTTCAAGGGCTGCCATGAATTCGGGTCCGGGTGTCACCGGAATATTGCGCGCCGCGGCCCCCGCAATAATAAAACCGAATTGGTGGATCGGATAACTGGGATTGGGCACCAAAACAACGTCGCCCGGCGAGGTAATGGCCGAGGACAGGTTTGCCAACCCCTCTTTCGAGCCGATCGTCACCACCGTTTCACTATTGTGATCGACCTCGACGCCAAACCTGCGCGCATAGTAAGCCGCATTCGCCTTGCGCAAACCGGGAATACCACGCGACGTGGAATAACGGTGGGTGCGCGGGTCTTGTACGGCCTCGACCAACTTGGCGACGATATGGTCGGGCGTCCCGGAATCCGGGTTACCCATGCCTAAATCGATGATGTCGTCGCCAGCCGCCCGCGCTGCGGCCTTCATCTTGTCAACTTCGGCAAAAACATATGGCGGCAACCGCCGAATGCGGTGAAATTCCTGTTCCATCACTTTATCATTCCAGGTGGGTGTACTGGCGCGAACTGGCCGCGACAGGTAATAGTCCGCTATGGCCGCAAGCTAGAAGGTAAGAAACACCTCTACCCTGCGGTTTCCGGCTTCGCCTGACGGCATGAATTCAAAATACATGGGATCGAGGTCGGATTTCGCGGTCACCACGATATCGTTCGAACGCGCACCAAGTTTGACAAGCGTTCGGGCAACCGTTGCGGCCCGGTCTTCCGAAATTTGGAAATTCACCATCTTGTGGCGCACCGAATCCATGTTCGCCGTTCGACTGCTGGCATGACCAACTACCTCGATCACACCGCCACGTTCGCGCTGCAAGGCGAGAACGTTTTTGAGAATCGAACGATCCCTAACGTCCAGGCCAGCCGATCCGTTCGCAAACTGGATCGTCGCGACTCGAAGCGCGCCGGCGCTCTGCGGTCCGGGCGAGGGCGATGATGCGCCAAATTGCAGCGGCGCACGTTTAGCTTCGGTCGGAGCCATCGCGGCACCGCCGACGGTATCAACCCCCGATGACGAAACAACAATGGTTGGGAAGGCCCCGTCGCTATCAGGCATCATAGAGTTCGCCGGCAAAACCGGTTGTGTCGGACGTGGCGCGACCTCTTGCGGCTTGGCGTCGGCCAGCTTCGGCATTGGCGGCGGCTGAAGAGAGATGCCCGGAGCCTTGGGCGGCGCAGGCATCGGCACGGGTTTCAACGTGGGCGCGGAAGCCGCTACTTTGGGGCGGGGCGATACAGGCGCGGGTGTCACCGGCAACGCTGGCACCGCAGCAGGTGTCTGCGCTTTGGGCGCAACTTCGGCAACCGGAGAAGGCTGACCCGACAAGGTGTTCTTTGCCTCGCCCTGACGCGCAACGCTCGGCGCATAACGCCGTCGTTCGGTATCAGCAACCAAACCTTCCGCCACCTGCTGACGCTCCTGGCGCGCGGTGACTGCGGGTTTCGGCGGAACGCTGCCCAGATTTGGGAAATCCTTGTCACCGCCCGGTGCAGGTTTTGCCTGCGCGGCAACCTTGTCATCCTCGTCCTCGCCGGTGAGGACCTCGACGGTATTTTCGTACCATTTGATGGGATTGGCGGCGTCCGGAATACTCGAACACCCTCCCACAAGCGCGGCCACGACGGCCAGGCCGACTGTTGACCGCCAATCAAAAAAATGTACTTTTCCGTGCCGCTTCAAACCCTGAATATTCATGGTTGCCGGAGCCTCCTTCGCACCATGCCGAACCGCGTATTTCACACCCTTAGCATAGTACGGTGCATCATCTTTGTTAACACATTGCAAACACGGGCTTTGTTTACACCGAAATCACACACAGCCGCCACCGCGACGTGCCACATAATTATCCAATCGTTGATCATACAGGGCAAGTATCACGCGCTCAACCAATAGCGCATCACCGCACTGACGGCGTGCGGTTGCTCAAGCGGCGAGAGATGGCCGCTGTCTTCGACGATAACGATGGTCGCGTTGGGAATTGCGGCGGCCATGTCGGCATGAACCTGAGGCGGAGTCAGCGCATCCTGGCGTCCACACAGAACAAGCGTCGGACAATGAATCAAGCCCAGATCGCGGCGACTGTCGGGCCGGGTCATGATCGCCTTTTGCTGGCGAATGAAGGTTTCGCGCCCGACTCGCTCGGCCATATCGGTCAAAGTTTGTGTCAATTTTCCGTCGTTCATCCGATCAGGATGAATGAGAAGCGGCAGCAAGTGTCGGGTTACGCCCTTAAAATCGCCTTTTCCGGCAAGATCAATAAAACCCCGCCGACGCGCCGCCTGCTCGTGGGTATCGGGCAAAGGCGAGGTATCGAGTAAAGCCAGCCGTGTCACCCTGTCCGGTGCCTGACGCATGATTTCCTGGGCCAGATAACCACCCATGGACAATCCGGCCAGGGCAAACGTCTCGGGCGCGCCCGCCAGAACCCTCTGAGCCATGGGTCCCAATTGATCGTCCTGAGTCAGATCGGGCACCGACATTTCGGCAATATCGCCGAGTGTCTCGCTTTGGTGACGCCACAGTTCGGCGTCGTTCAGCAACCCCGGCAGCAGGACCAGATGGGTCCTCTCACGCATAACTTATTCCCTCCGATTTACGGCGAATACCGCCCGATTTCCAAATTAGGCACCGGAAAATACCCAAACACCCCCGAAAAGGCCATAAATATACACGCGCGGTGATTGACTTGCGGAGGGAAGCGCCTAATATCCCGGCTCTTGCGTGGTTGAAATAAGGAACCGATGGTCAGCCGAACATTTGGCGACCGGACCCGCACCATATGAAATTCTCAGATCTAGGCCTAAGTGAAGACGTCTTGCGTGCCGTTTCCGATGCCGGGTACGCTGAACCAACGCCCATCCAGGCGGAGGCGATCCCTATTGCGCTTTTGGGGCGCGATATTCTGGGTTGCGCCCAGACCGGTACCGGGAAAACCGCCGGTTTTACCCTGCCGATGATCGAAATACTGGCGGCGGGCCATGCCAAGGCGCGAATGCCGCGCTCCCTGATACTTGAGCCGACACGCGAACTGGCTACTCAGGTGGCCGAAAGCTTCGAGGTTTACGGAAAGCATCATAAGCTTTCCAAGGCGCTTTTGATTGGCGGCGTGTCGTTGAACGATCAGATGAAAGTCGTTGATCATGGCGTTGACGTTCTGATCGCAACACCGGGACGGCTGCTCGACATGTTCGAGCGTGGCCGCCTGTTATTGACAAACGTCAAGATACTGGTGATCGACGAAGCGGATCGAATGCTAGATATGGGGTTTATACCGGACGTGGAAAAAATCGTTTCTCTGGTTTCAAAAATGCGCCAAACCTTGTTTTTCTCGGCAACGATGCCGCCCGAAATTCGCAGACTCGCCAATAAGTTCCTTTCCAATCCGAAGCTTCTTACGGTTTCGCCGCCATCCACGGCGGCAGCTACCGTCGAGCAATCGTTGGTCATGATTAAGATCGAGCGCGGTGCCCAACCCGGAAGTGCGGCGAAAGAAAAGCGCGCCGCCCTGCGCCGGATTCTGGAAACTGAAGTGGTCAAAAACGCGCTGATCTTTTGTAACCGCAAGCGCGATATCGGTGTTGTACACCGCTCGCTCAATCGCCGCGGATACAATGCCGGGCAGCTTCACGGCGACATGGTGCAGTCGGCGCGGACGGAAACGCTGGAATCCTTCAAACGCGGCGAAATCAGGCTGCTCGTGTGCAGTGACGTTGCGGCGCGTGGTCTCGATATCCAAAACATGAGCCACGTCTTCAACTTCGACGTTCCCAGCCATGCCGAGGATTACATCCACCGCATCGGCCGCACGGGGCGCGCCGGGCGCGAAGGCAAAGCCATTACCCTGGCAAGTTCCGAGGACCGAAAGTATCTGGCCGCCATCACCAAACTTCTTGGCAAACCGATCCCCGACGCCGGGTCCGCCAAAACGTCGAAGGTTGAGATCGTTATCGACGAAAAATCGGCTGCGGTGGAAGCCGTGGCTGTGGTCGAGATCCCGGCTGTAGTGAAGGCCCCGACTGTGGTGGTGGAAGCCCCCCCGGCTGTGGTCGAAACACCGGCTGTGGTGGAAGCCAAAATCGAAGCCAAACCGGAAACCCAGGAAAAGCGGAAACCCCGCCGCGCCAAAAAGGCGAGCGAGGCCAAACCCGCCGAGGCAAAGAAAGCCGAGCCCGAAAAGAAAACCGCACGGGCCGCCGCCCCCAGAAAAGAGGCCGCTCCCAGCAAAGAGGCCGCACCGGCAAAAACCCGAGGCAGCCGGACCGGGGCAGCTGATCGCGTGCGCGGCATGGGCGATCATACGCCCGCCTTCATGTTGCGCCCCGTTCCCAAGGTCAAATAGTCCGGGGAGGAACTTGCCATGCAGACCATCTTCGTTCAGGTGAAATGCGAACTAGGCAAGTCCTATGACGTGGCAACCGCCGCCATCGAGGATACCGATGGCATTTCCGAAGTCCATTCGACCTCGGGCAACTTCGATTTGATGCTGACGTGCTATCTGGATGACGAAACCGACATCGGTCGTTTCGTCAATGAGAGTATCCAAACCATCCCAGGCATCCGCGACACCCACACCATCATCGCCTTCAAGGCGTTTGGCTAGCGCAAATCCCGAGCAAACCAAATCGGTTTGCGACGACGAATTTGCGTTTAAAAAATCCGCCCCCTACTCCACCATGAACGGCTTGGGCTCGGAATCTGTGATGGTGTAGGTGATCCACTTTTCTTCTTTGACGCCGCCCATTCCGGGGCTGCCCTGGGGCATGCCGGGAAGAGCGATGCCGCGAATCTTGGGTTTTTCGCTCAACATCTTATTGACGGCACCAACGGTCACGTGGCCTTCGATGACGTAGTTGTCGATGGTCGCAGTGTGGCACGACTGCAAATCGTCATGAACGCCGAGAAATTCCTTGATGGTCGAAACGTCTTCCATTTCCTTGACGCGCACGGAAAAGCCGTTTTTGCGCATGTAATCGACCCACCCGCCGCAGCAGCCGCAAAGCGGAGATTTGTAAACCGTCATTGTGCCGTGTTGGGTCCCATTTTCAGCAAACGCCGCCGGAATGGAGGTCGCAACAACCAAAGCCAGCGTGGCCATCCAGACAATCAGGTTCTTTTTCATTTCAAATTCCGTTTCGGCTCGTGGTTGGGGGCGCAGAAGCCCCGGCGCATTATTTTTAACGGCTCTAATTCGTACCCGCATTTAACACGGGAAACACCACATGATCAAGGACCAGTTGCCGCATTTCTTCGGCTGTTGATTTGCCTGCCGATTGGGTATTGTGCCGCCGTGGCGGTCAAATTGCATCGCCGAACCAGGGTGCGGAGCAAAGCGGGCGATGGCGACTTCTTCTACACAAATCGTAACCATAAAAATGCACGACGAGGACAACGTTGCCATCATCGCCAATGCTGGCGGCCTGCCGCTCGGTACGCGGCTGGATGACGGAACCGTGCTGGGCGAGGCCGTGCCCCAGGGGCACAAGGTGGCGCTCAGTGATATCGCAAAAGGCGCGCCGATCCTTCGCTACGGCGCGGTCATCGGCCACGCGGTTCAGGATATCGCGCAAGGATTCTGGGTCGCCGAATCCCTTGTCGCCATGCCCCCACCCCCGGATCTAGACAACCTGCCTGCGCCCCTTGGCGCTTTGCCCGCCGGCGAACCGCTTGAAGGCTACACCTTCGAGGGCTATCGCAATGCGGACGGAACGGTGGGAACGCGTAATATCCTGGGCATTTCCACCAGTGTTCAATGCGTCGCGGGCGTTATCGATCATGTGGTGAAACGCATCAAGGACGAATTGCTTCCCCTATTTCCCAACGTTGACGACGTGGTGGCGCTGACCCACACGTATGGCTGCGGCGTGGCTATCAACGCGCCAGCCGCCATCGTTCCCATCCGCACCCTGCAAAACCTTGTTCACAATCGCAATTTCGGCGGCGAGGTCATGGTCATCGGCCTGGGTTGCGAGAAATTGCGCCCCGAGATGCTGATGCCCAAGGGCGCCGAATGCGGAACCATGCTGTCACTGCAGGACAAGGCCTTCACCGGATTTGCCGGCATGGTCGCCGGAATTCTGGAAACGGCAGAGGGTCATTTGCAGCGCCTCAATACGCGAACCCGTGAAACCTGTCCGGCTTCCGATCTGGTGGTCGGCATGCAATGCGGCGGCAGCGACGCCTTTTCCGGCATTACCGCCAATCCGGCTGTCGGTTTCGCCACCGATTTGATTGTGCGGGCCGGTGGCAGCGTCATGTTTTCCGAAGTGACCGAAGTGCGCGACGCCATTCACCTGCTAACCCCGCGCGCCGCCGACACTACCGTCGCCAAGGCCCTGAAGCGCGAAATGGCGTGGTACGACAATTACCTGAAATCGGGCGGAGCCGACCGCAGTTCCAACACCACGCCCGGCAACAAGAAAGGTGGGCTGTCCAACATCGTCGAGAAGGCATTGGGGTCCATCGCCAAATCCGGAACCAGCCCCATCGTCGATGTGTTGTCGCCGGGCGAGCGCGTTCGCCGCAAGGGCCTGACCTTCGCCGCCACACCGGCCAGCGATTTTGTCTGCGGAACCCTGCAGCTGGCCTCGGGCATTAATTTGCAGGTTTTCACCACCGGGCGGGGCACGCCCTACGGTCTGGCCGTGGCCCCGGTCATCAAGGTCGCCACCAATTCAGTCTTGGCCAAACGCTGGTATGACCTGATGGATGTGGATGCCGGACGCATCGCCATGGGCAAAGCCACCATCCCCGACGTGGGCTGGGAACTGTTCAACCTGATCCTCGACGTCGCCAGTGGCAAAAAACAAGTCGCCGCCGACCGCCTGGGCCTCCACAACGCCCTGACACTGTTCAACCCGGCCCCGGTGACGTAGCCAAACCAAAAGGTCCGATATGATCAAGCATTGCGTGTTTCTTTCACTTTCCGATCCGAACGATCCGTCAGGGCTAAATGAACCGATGCGCCTGCTTGGCGGGTTGGTCGGAACCCTTCCCGGAATGCTCGACTTCACCCACGGCCCAAACCGGGACTTTGAGAACAAAACGCCGGACCATCAGTACGGCTTCGTGGCCACCTTCGCCGACCGCGCCGCACTCCGCGCCTACGCGAAACACCCGCAGCACCAACAAGCCGGAGCCATGCTCGTCGCCGCCTGCAAAAACGGCTACGACGGAATCCTGGTCGCTGACCTGGAAACCGACAGCGAATAGCGGTGGTGCGCCCAAAAAACCGGGCCCAGCCCCCCACCCCCCGACAACAAGCTTGGAGCGAAGCAACGCGCAGCGACTAGGGCCATTGAGGCCCGCAGGCTGCGTGCCGCTTGAACGCAATTTTCAAAAAAAGATGAAAAGGACCGGGCTCCGCCCGTACCCGCAAAGGAGCTTGCGCCCCTTTGATCCCGGCAATTTGTAAACCGTCACCGAAACCCCTGTTCTTCACCACTTCAAAGAGCAAAAACGGCTTATTACCCTATTTCACGAAACTCACCCGCAAAATGACGATATTTCCGCCACCACCGAAATTCCAAATTTCCCAATTAACTCATTGATATAAAACGATAACTCACTCTCCTCAGAGTGCGACTCCCCACGTTTTATCGTCATTCCTCGTCATTAATCGTCATTTTCCCATTTTTTCTTTTGTTTTCAACGCCTACACCCCGCCATTCCGGCTCAGAAAAAAGCCCTAGAAACGGAAATACTGATTACTATCCTATTTTCCGTAAAAAGTCAAGTGGTTTAGGTGAAACCACCCCGCGCCCGGCCCCAAACTCCCTAACTCGCCGGGCCCGGAGCGGCGCGAAGCGCCCGACTAACGACCAAGCGGGAGTGTAGCCCTAGTGGCGCTTGAACGAAATTCACAAAGAAGGACCGGGCTCCGGCTAAACCAAATTACTCTGACCCTTTTAATCCTGACCCTTTTAATCCTGACCCTTTTAATCCTGACCCTTTTGATCCCCCTTTTGACCCCCCTTTTGACCCCATAACTGCGAGTTTCAGTTACTGAGAATTCGTGCGCTCAACAGATGCTGTGCACCTAAACGTATTCCATATGTTGAATAAATAAACAGTAATGAATTCGCCAGCCTCCTCGACATGCACTATCTTCACTTCGACTCCTGGACCCTTTTGGATGACTATCGCGTGTTTGCCGATCATTGCCAAAATCTCTGCTCTGGTTTCTTCGTCGACATGCTGTACCGACACGTCATAATCAGCCGGAACGACTTTATCCATCTCAATAAAGTGAATGCCTCTGACCCACTTTTCGACCAACCCATCCAGCGACGCAGCGGGGATACGAACTCCCGTGCGTGAACCTTCATCAAAACTGTCAAGAAAATATGGAAGAACTCCCAGGGCATCCTTTGAACTGATTGTCCCGAATTCGGTCCGCAAGGCCTCCTTCCTTTTGCGCCTATGCGTGGTGTCCTTCGTTCCTTTTCCAGCATCCGGGTCTATCGCTCGAAGTGCTCTTTCGACAATTGGTCCGACGTTTGGATCATTCCGGTCGAGGCAAAATGCGATACGACCGATTAGATCGCGTTCAATAGCACTGTAATGGTTGTTGCATGGACGACAAGCGGGGACTTTCCATTTCGCGACCGGAGGGGTGTTCGCAGGAAACCACCCGCGGGCGATGACGTGATCAACCGTCATTTCTGCCTCGGAAAATCGTCCGAGGCAGTACGTGCAATACTTACTATCGCTCGGGTTATCTGGTGGGGTCATTATTCGAAAACCGAGATGAAAAAACAATGAACCTTGGATAGTCCATCGGAAAACAGGCTAAATACTCCCCAACTAACTTCAATACTTGCCTATTGTTGGCACGCAAAAGAAAGTCATCCCGGGCGAAGGCGATGGCTTTTGGCAAAAACCTTTCTCTCCCATTCTCCGAGGCCGGCTGGAATATCCAACTCTTCGAGGTCTGTCCCGTCAGACGGTGAAAACGTATGCCCGCCGCTTACGTCATCGGCGGCGGCATCCGCGCTGCTATAAGAACCAAGATTGTCATCTCCAAACACGACCTTATATCGATGGCCACCTTCTGGAATTATGCCGACCGTTCCGGCGCGGGTGTGATACTGATAATAATATATGCTCGTTTGGTGTTCCGTCATTTTACGCACATATGGTCTATCCGCCTCATTTCTGCACTAAATGTAGCACATTATCGGGTTCTTGTCCCTGTATTTTCGCGCTGATCGACGGGGTCAGAGTGATCAGCGGGGCAGAGTGATCAGCGGGGCAGAGTCAATTGATTCCGTTGCGGGCACGGGCGGAGCCCGGTCTTGAATTGGGAATTTCGTTCAAGCGCCACTAAGGCTGCACTCCCGCTTGGTCGTTAGTCGAGGCGCTTTGCGCCCCTCCGGGCTTGTTGTCGTGGGCCGGTGTCTCGCAGCTAGATATAAACCGCCTTGAGCGGGGGGAAGCCGTTGAAGCCGACGGAGGCATATGTGGTGGTGTAGGCTCCGGCTTTCAGGAGCAGGACTTTGTCGCCGACTTTCAGGCCCAGGGGCAGGGTGTAGCCTGCGTTTTCGTAGAGGATGTCGGCGCCGTCGCAGGTGGGGCCGGCGATGGCGACGGGGCCTTCGGGGCCGCCGTCGTGCGGCGTTGTGATGGGGTACTGGATGGCTTCGTCCATGGTTTCGGCAAGGCCGCCGAACTTGCCGATGTCCAGGTACACCCAGCGCCTGCCGGTGGCGTAATCCTTGCTGGAAATCAGCACCACTTCGGACTGGATGACGCCCGCCTCGGCGGTGATGGAACGGCCCGGTTCGATAATCAATTCAGGCATGTTATCGCCGAAATGGCGCTTCATGGCGGCGCTGATGCATTGGCCTACGACATCGAGCGTCGGCACGTCTTTGCGGTAACGCACCGGAAACCCGCCGCCCAGATTGATCATGCGAAGGTTCAGCCCGTGCGCGGCAACCGAGGCAAACACTCCGGCGACGCGCTCGATGGCGATTCCCCACTGTCCGGCATCGGTTTGTTGCGAGCCGACATGGAACGAAATGCCCGCCGCATCCAGGCCCAGTTCCCTGGCCCGAAGCATAAGATTGGCCGCCATATCCACCTCGCAGCCGAATTTTCGCGACAGCGGCCAGTCGGCACCGTCGCCCGAGGTCATGATCCGGCAATAGACCCCGGCCTGCGGGGCCGCGTTGGCCAGTTTTTCCAGTTCGGCCTCGCTATCGAAGGCGAACATGCGGATACCACGGGCGAAAGCCATCTCGATGTCGGCTTCCTTCTTGATGGTATTGCCGTAAATGATGCGCTCGGGCGTCGCGCCCAGAGACAGGCACGTCTCAATTTCGAACATCGAAGCGGCGTCGAAATTCGACCCCAGGGCAATCAGGTTTTCCAACACCTCGCGCGCCGGATTGGCCTTGACCGCATAGGAGACGACGGCGTCCGGCAACGTGGCGCAGACCCGCGCGTAGCATTCGGCGACCACGTCGAGGTCAACCACCAGACACGGCGTGTCGGCCCGACGCTCGGCCAGAAAGCGTTCAATTTTCGGGGTCATGCGTTTTTCTCCGCCGACAACCGCTTAGATCAAACCGGCCAGCGGCGAGGACGGATCGGCATACATTTTGCGCGGCATACGGCCCGCCCGATAAGCCAGGCGACCGGCTTCGACCGCCGCCTTCATGGCGCGCGCCATCAAAATCGGGTCCTTGGCCTCGGCAATGGCCGTATTCATCAGCACGCCGTCACACCCAAGTTCCATCGCCACCGCAGCATCCGACGCGGTGCCGACACCGGCATCGACCAGCACCGGCACACTGGATTGTTCCTTGATCAGGCGGATATTGACCGGGCTTTGCACGCCCAGGCCCGACCCGATGGGCGCGCCCAGCGGCATGATCGCGCAGCAACCCAGGTCTTCCAGCCGCTTGGCCATGATCGGATCGTCGCTGCAATAGACCATCACCTTGAAGCCTTCGGCAATGAGGATCTCGGCAGCCGAAAGGGTTTCGACCATATTCGGGTAAAGGGTTTTCTGGTCGCCCAGAACCTCCAGCTTGACCAGATCCCAGCCGCCCGCTTCGCGCGCCAGACGCAGGGTACGCAGGGCATCGTCGCCGGTGAAACATCCCGCCGTGTTGGGCAGATAGGTGTATTTTTTCGGGTCCACGTAATCCATCAGCATGGGTTGGCTGGGATCGGAAATGTTGACTCGGCGCACCGCAACGGTCACGATTTCGGTGCCCGAGGCTTCGATGGCGCGGGCCGTTTCTTCCAGATCCTTGTATTTTCCGGTTCCCACCAAAAGGCGCGATTTGAACTTGCGTCCGGCAACCTCGAACACATCGTCATTGGCGGGGTCGTCATCATTGGCGGGCGAACCACCACCGATAAAATGGACGATCTCGAATTTATCGCCATCTTCGACCGCCGTGTCGCCGTAAGCCGATTTTTTAACCAGTTCAAGATTACGTTCGACGGCGACTTTCTTGGAATCAAGGCCGATCTCGCCCAACAATTTTGCGATGGTTATCGGGGCGTCGAAGCCACGCTCTTCACCATTAATGGTCACGCGCATGGGACGTTCATCCAATCTATCTCGGTTGCACCTAGCATTTCCCATTCCGCAATCCGTTTTTCGCAGGATGGGAAACAGAGTATATGCGCCTTTGCGGCGCGCGTGTTATAAGTCGTGATACGTTTGTGATCAATGTGTTGATTAAAGAAACGGCCCAAATTACGAACTCCGATTGAAATGACCAAACTATATTTTCGTGAGGGAAAATGCCGACGGACGGAAACAAACCCACCATCGATGCTGCGTTGGTTAAAAAGCTGGCCCGGCTTCTTGACGAAACCGGCCTGACCGAAATCGAATACGGCGTACAGGATTGGCACCTGCGGGTCACCAAGAATGTGGCGGTACCGGCCATGACGACCGTTTCCGTCGCCCCACAGGCGGCCCCGCAGAGCGCGGGCTCGGCGGATTCCACCCCATCGGGCGATGACGACATCACCAAGCATCCGGGTCTGGTGACGTCGCCGATGGTTGGGGTCGGCTACACCCAGTCCGATCCGGACACCGCGCCATTTGTTCAAATCGGCGGGCAGGTCAGCGAAGGCGACACCATTTTGCTGATCGAGGCGATGAAGGTTTTCAACCCCATCAAGGCCCCCAGGTCCGGCAAGGTGACGCGAATCATACTGACCAATGGCACTCCGGTGGAGTTCGGCGAACCTCTGATGATCATCGAGTAAGCGCGGATGTTTGAAAAGATCCTTATCGCCAACCGCGGCGAAATTGCGCTTCGCATTCAGCGCGCGTGCCGCGAAATGGGCATTCAGACCGTGGCCGTTCATTCGACTGCGGACGCCGACGCCATGCATGTACGTTTGGCCGACGAGTCCGTTTGCATCGGCCCTCCCGCGCCCGCGCACAGCTACCTCAACATGCACGCAATCCTTTCGGCGGCGACCATCAGCAACGCCGAGGCGATCCACCCCGGATACGGCTTTTTGTCCGAGAATGCGGATTTCGCCGAAATGGTCGAGGAACACGGCTTCGTTTTTATTGGCCCCTCGCCAGAACATATCCGCCTGATGGGCGACAAAATTGCGGCGCGAAAAACGGCGATGGAAACGGGAATCCCGTGTGTTCCGGGTTCGCCCGGTGCCATCGCAGACGCGCAGGAAGCCGCCGCCGTTGCCGCAGATATCGGATATCCGGTGCTTATTAAAGCATCCGCCGGTGGTGGCGGAAAGGGTATGAAAATCGCCGAAACCGCCGATGATATCGCCGAAGCGTTCAATCTGGCACGGCGCGAGGCCGAAGCGAATTTCGGCAACTCCGAAGTCTATATCGAGAAATTCCTGCGTGCGCCGCGGCATATTGAAGTTCAGCTGCTGGGCGATATGCATGGCAATGTCGTCCATCTGGGTGAACGCGACTGCTCGGTCCAGCGCCGCCACCAGAAAGTGATCGAGGAAGCCCCCTCGCCCGCGCTGAACGAGGACGAACGCAAACGCATCGGCGAAATTGCCGCCAATGCCGCACGCAAGATCGGCTATCGCAGCGCGGGTACCATTGAATTCATGTACGAGAACGGCGAGTTCTTTTTCATTGAAATGAACACGCGGCTTCAGGTGGAACACCCGGTGACCGAGGCCATTTGCGGCCTTGATCTGGCCGCCGAAATGATCCGCGTCGCCTCGGGCTCGCCGCTCGGTTACACGCAAGAAGACATCCGCTTCACCGGCCACGCCATCGAATGCCGGATCAACGCCGAAAATCCCCAAACCTTCATGCCCTGCCCAGGCAAAATCGGCGACTATCATGTGCCCGGCGGTTGGGGTGTGCGCGTTGATTCCGCCCTTTATTCCGGATATACGGTGCCGCCCTATTACGACAGCATGATTGCCAAGCTGATCGTTCGCGGCGCGCACCGGAACGAATGTCTGATGCGCCTGCGCCGCGCCCTCGACGAGTTGGTCATCGACGGGCTGGAAACGACCATTCCCCTTCACCAACGCATTATCCAAACGCCCGAGTTCATCAACGGTGAATACGACAACCGCTGGCTTGAACGCCTGCTGGACGCGGATGAGTAAGGCCGGTCAAGACGACTTTGAGCTAACTCCTGAACTGCTGTTGCGCGCCTATTCGGTGGGCATATTCCCGATGGCCGAAAGCCGCGCCGCGGGGTCGATTTTTTGGGTCGATCCACCCATGCGCGGGGTTCTTCCGCTGGACAGGCTTCACCTATCGCGCAGCCTGCGCAAGGTGGTGCGGCAAAAACGTTTCGACGTTCGTTGCGACACGGCCTTTCCCGAGGTCATCGCGGCGTGTGCCGAACCCCGCCCGGATCATCCCGACACCTGGATCAACGCACCGATTGTGCGCGCCTATTCGCAGCTTCATCAAATGGGTTTCGTTCATTCGGTGGAATGCTGGCACACCGGCGAACTGGTTGGCGGCCTGTACGGTGTGTCGCTGGGCGGCGCTTTTTTCGGCGAAAGCATGTTTTCGCGTGTCACCGACGCCAGCAAGGTAGCTCTGGTTCATCTGGTAGCGCGGCTGCGCTTCGGCAAATTCAAGTTATTGGACGTGCAGTTTGAAACAGAACACCTGCAACGCTTCGGCGTCACGGAAATCGCGGCGATGGACTACCACCGGCGGCTGGAAAAAGCCCTGAAGGTCAAGGCTCAGTTCCCGGTCGAGCTTTCCGAAGAAGACGAGGGTTCGGCGCTGGCCGAAGTGTTGCGGCAATCAAGAACCCAGACGTCGCAGACCGGGTGCTCCATGGCCGAAAGTGCCGGGCTGGAGGCGAACATCCAGCCGCGAAAGACGCTGAGCGCGGCTTCGCCGGGGCGCACTTCCCAGATATCCATGAACGCCGCACTTTCCGGCGTTTCCTCGGGCGGGCGCTTGTCGCAGGTGCGCGCCACCATTTCGATGGTCCCGAATTTGACGACCTCGCCAATCGGCGCGTCAATGGTCGAGACCTGCGCCGTCACCTTATCCAGCGCCTGTAAAACCGCAACGTCATAGGCATCGGCCAGCGCGCCGGTCGCCCCCGCCATCACGCCCAACACCGTTCCGGTTATCACTGCAAGAAAATTTCGCATCCGCCCCTGATTTATCCTTACGCTTTCACCGGCTACCCATAGCGTCCATTTAGGAGCGCAATACGGCAAATCGAAGGCGAACATTTTACGGCGCGTCGCTGCCGACAACAATTTCCTTGGTCGAACGAGTCATCGTCAGCCCGTTTGCGAAGGCGTAGTGTCTTCCGGCGACCAAGCCTCATAGTCACCCGTGGCAGCCCCGTGATGCCTTGATTTGAACTCGTGGCCCTGCGGTCTGTAGGCGGCGTTCGTGCCACTCAGGTTGGGCTGGTGCCCCTTTTGCCATTCCATCGCCGTCGCAGCGTCTTCGGTAAGGGGTTCATCTACCGTGTGGTGCAGCCAGACATGCCATTCGGGCGGTACTTTAGAGGCTTCGTCTTTGCCCTTGTAAATCACCCAGCGTCGTTCGCGGCCATACCGGCGATCGCGCTTGGCACGATAGTAATGGTTGCCGAACTCGTCGGTGCCGACCAGTTGGCTACGAAACAGGGTCGAAAAGATGGTCCCGATGGTAATCACGCGCGTATCCCGTACATTTTGAATAAGCCTGAATATGGCATTTGCGCCCGCCCCCGTCCAGCCTGTCGGCAACGCTTTGCGACCAAATGCGAATCATCGTCATTTGCCTGTATGCACACCGCGCACACAATATCCACTACTTTTTCATCCGATTAGCCACTAAATGTAGTTGCGTCATGGCAGGTCATCCGCTAAATTTAGTGCCGCTTCGTCGTTGGGGGCACCTCATCTAGTGTGTTTGGAGAGGGGCAAGGATCGGCAAGGCATGCTCCGATAAGGGGCAAGGGGAGTTCGTAAACCACAATATAGTCGGTCATCTGCGCAACGAAGGGGGAGTTCATGCGACTCACGCGCTTCTTCACACGGGAAGAAAAATCACCGTACGAAACCATCGAGTTTCGCACCACAGCCAGCGAAATCCGCAATCCTGATGGATCGGTGGTGTTTCAACTCGCGGAAATGAAAGTTCCGGCCGATTGGTCACAGGTGGCCTGTGACGTTCTGGCACAAAAGTATTTCCGCAAAGCGGGCGTGCCAGCGAAACTGAAGACCGTTGAGGAAAACACGGTCCCGTCATGGTTATGGCGCAAAGTGCCCGATGAGGCGGCACTCAAAGCCCTTCCCAAAGAAAAGCGTGATGCCGGCGAATCCAGCGCCACCCAAGTTTTCGACCGGCTTGCCGGCACCTGGACCTATTGGGGCTGGAAAGGCGGCTATTTTGACTCGGAGGCCGACGCCCGTACCTATTTCGATGAAATGCGCTATATGCTGTGCGCGCAGATTGCCGCCCCCAATTCACCGCAGTGGTTCAATACCGGCCTGCATTGGGCCTATGGCATCGACGGCCCGGCCCAAGGCCATCATTACGTAGATTTTCAAACCGGCGAACTGGTTGCCTCGGAATCCGCCTACGAACATCCGCAACCGCACGCCTGCTTCATTCAAAGCATCAACGACGACCTCGTAAACGAGGGCGGGATTATGGATTTGTGGGTGCGCGAAGCGCGCCTGTTCAAGTACGGCTCGGGCACCGGCACCAATTTTTCGAACCTGCGCGGCGCAAATGAAAGCCTTTCGGGTGGCGGCAAATCGTCCGGCCTGATGAGTTTTCTGAAAATTGGCGACCGCGCGGCGGGTGCCATCAAGTCGGGCGGAACAACCCGGCGTGCGGCCAAGATGGTCGTCGTCGACATCGACCATCCCGATATCGAAACCTTCATCAACTGGAAGGTTTACGAAGAACAGAAGGTCGCTGCCCTGGTCGCCGGTTCGCGGCTGACCAATAAGCACCTTCGTGCGGTCATGGATGCGTGCCGTATTGGTGACGGTAAAGACCGGCTGGACCCCCGGAAAAACGACGCACTGAAAGCCGCGATCATTGAAGCCCGCAAGGGAATGATCCCGGAAAACTACGTCCAGCGGATCATTCAGTTCGCCCGCCAGGGCTTCACCGAAATTGATTTTCCGGAATTCACGACGGACTGGGATTCCGATTCTTACCTGACGGTTTCGGGCCAGAATTCCAACAACACCGTGCGCATCACCAACGATTTCCTTGAAAAGGTTCTTGGCGACGAGGAATGGGAACTTCTGCGCCGCACCGACGGTGGCGTCGCTAAAAAGATCAAGGCGCGCGACCTGTGGGATCAGATTGGTTACGCCGCCTGGGCCTGCGCCGACCCCGGAATGCAATTCGACACCACCATCAATGAATGGCACACCTGCCCCGAATCGGGCCGCATCAACGCCTCCAACCCGTGCTCCGAATACATGTTCCTGGACGACACGGCCTGCAATCTGGCATCTCTCAATCTGATGCCGTTTGCGCTTGAGGCTGGCGGCTTCGATGTCCCCGCCTTTGAACATGCCGTCAGATTATGGACCATCACGCTGGAAATTTCAGTGCTGATGGCGCAGTTCCCGTCGGCCCGCATTGCCGAGCTTTCCTATGAATTTCGCACCCTGGGCCTCGGGTTCGCAAATATCGGCGGCTACCTGATGGCGAGCGGCATCCCCTATGATTCGCACGAAGCCCGGACCATTTGCGGCGCGATCTCGGCCCTCATGACCGGCACCGCCTACGCCACCTCCGCCGAAATGGCCGAAGAACTGGGCGCTTTCCCAGGTTTTGAGCCAAACCGCGAAGCCATGTTGCGGGTCATCACCAACCATCGACTGGCGGCCCATGGCGCAGGTGACGGGTATGACGGCCTGTCGGTTCCGCCGGTGCCACTGGACCACGATAATGCCAGCGATGCCGACCTGAACATTGCGGCCAAACATGCCTGGGATAAGGCGTTGAAATTGGGCGAGGCCCACGGTTTTCGTAACGCCCAGGTTTCCGTTCTGGCGCCCACCGGCACCATCGGGCTGGTTATGGACTGTGATACGACCGGAATCGAGCCCGATTTTGCGTTGGTCAAGTTCAAGAAACTGGCTGGTGGCGGTTACTTCAAAATCATCAACCGCGTGGTTCCCCAAGCGCTGACCCACCTGGGTTACGACGAGGACGAAGTCAAAAAGATCATCGATTACGCGGTTGGCCACGCATCGCTAAAGAACGCGCCCGTCATCAACCATGAAACGCTTCGCGAAAAAGGCTTTACCGACACAGCCCTGAAAGCCCTGGAAAAAGCGATCGCCGATGCCTTCGACATCAAATTCGCATTCAACCGGTGGGCTTTGGGCGAAGAATTCTGCACCGAAACTCTCGGCATTTCGACCGAAGAACTGGACGACATGTCGTTCGACATGCTTGGCAAGCTGGGCTTTTCCAAAAAAGATGTCGCGGGCGCCAATCTGTACGCCTGCGGGGCCATGACCCTTGAAGGCGCTCCGGGCCTTAAAGACGAACACCTGCCGGTTTTCGATTGCGCCAATCCGTGCGGTCGGTTGGGCAAGCGGTTCTTGTCGGTGGAAAGCCACATTCGCATGATGGCGGCAAGCCAGCCGTTCATATCGGGTGCCATTTCCAAGACCATCAACATGCCAAACAACGCGATCATCGACGATTGCAAGGAAGCCTACCTTCTGTCGTGGAAACTGGGGCTCAAGGCCAACGCGCTGTACCGCGACGGTTCGAAGTTGTCCCAACCGCTACAAGCGTCGCTGTTGGACGACGACGAGATCGATACCTTCGTTGAAAAGCCGAAGACGGCGCAGACCGAAATCATCGCCGAACGTATTGTCGAACGGGTCATCGAGCGCACGGTGCGCAACCGTCTTCCCGACCGCCGCAAGGGTTACACCCAAAAGGCCGTCGTCGGCGGGCACAAGGTTTATCTGCGTACCGGCGAATACGAAAACGGCCGCATGGGCGAAATGTTCATCGACATGCACAAGGAAGGCGCCGCTTTCCGCAGCCTGATGAACAACTTCGCCATCGCCATCTCGATCGCCCTGCAATACGGCGTACCGCTTGAGGAGTTCGTCGAAGCCTTCACCTTCACGCGGTTTGAACCATCGGGAATCGTCGAAGGAAACGAAACCATCAAAATGGCGACGTCGATCCTAGATTACCTCTTCCGCGAATTGGCCGTCTCCTACCTGGGCCGGAACGATCTGGCCCATGTGGAGCCGCAGGATCTGGCCCCGGATTCAGTGGGCCGGGGCAACAGCGAAGGCGATCTGCCCGCAGCGACCGAAGCCGAAGCTCTGGAAGTCGTCGGCAGGTTCGCCAGCCAGGGTTTTGTGCGCCGCAATCTGCTGGTGCTCAGGGGTAACGGCGGAAGTAAAAGTGGAAGCAGTAGTGTCAGCGCGAGCAGTGGAAACGGCGGAATGTCCGAAGCCGTTGCCGAGAGCGGTGGGTTAAAGACGGTTTCCGTTGACGGCAACGTCATCGAGGCCACGGATTCGCGCCTCGTGCAGATGCGTACCGCCAAGATGCAGGGTTACGAGGGCGATCCGTGCGACGAGTGCGGCAATTTCACGCTGGTTCGCAACGGCACGTGCATGAAATGCATGACCTGCGGCGGCACGAGTGGGTGTTCATAGCGATGCAGTTCTCTCGGCGATCCTCCCTGGAAACTTGGGGGCGTATCTCGAAACCTAATATCGGGAGCGCCCGCCTTTTTAGAGGATTGCGGTCAACACAACGGGTAAAATGAACGCGGAATGGCGCAATGTAACCGGGCGCTTCCACGGGTTTATCGGAAGCCTGCAACTCTCGCCGCTTGAAAAGCAGCGCGCGGGAAAGGCTGCGTCGGATATCGCCTCGTCTTTGCGTCACCACTTTCGATCAACGCAACATCTCGAATCGCCACGATTGGGCGCAACTCGTTCCTCCTCGCCGGAAAGCGATTTTTCGCTGATCGGGGGACACGCCAAGGGAACCGCCCTGCACCCCGCCCGGCTGATCGACATGGTTTACGTCCTGCCGCCCGGATTGCGTCCGAACGCAGGCAATCGCCAGGAAGCCGAATTGATTTTGGACGAGATGGCGGTGGCGTTGAATCGCAAATTCGCGGCCACGGAATCGCCAAACGGCGATTGGCTTTTGGTGCGCTCGTTCGATGACGTTGCCGTTCGCCTGGTTCCCGCCTTTCGAACCGCCGGTGAAAATCTGATCGCCGGCTTGCCACAGCGCAGGCAAATGTGGCTGGCTATGAATTCGGCGGCCGAAGAAACCCATCTGCGCGGCGCTAATCTCGCCAGCGGCGGCAAAGCGACCCATCTGATTATGATGCTCAAGGCGTGGCGACGGTACCGCAATGTACCGATCAGTCCTTTTGTCCTGGAATTGATGGTTTGCGAATTCGTCCTGGCCTGGACGTACATGCGCCGCAGTCTGCTTTTTTACGATTGGATGATTCGCGATTTCTTCTTTTGGGCGGTGCATCAGGTGGGCCGCGAAGTCCTTACGCCGGGCGCGCTGGAATGCGTCGCCCTGGGGGATTTATGGCTGGAAGAAGCTGAACGCGCCTATGTTCTGGCCCAAAACGCCTGCAACATGGAGCGCGAGAATTGCGATGCCGAAGCCATCGCTGAATGGCAGAGTGTTTTCGGCCCGCACTTCATAGCCGCGCCCGCGACCCTGCCCTCCCCGGCACCACTTTCGGAAATTGCCGCACATGCACACGCCGATTTGTTGCCGGACCTCGCCCCGTAACATTGCATCTGCACCTGTCTTTGGATTATTCTCGGCCCCACGAACATGTCCGAGTCTTCAGGTGATCCAATTTTCCAAGGAAAGAAAGAAACGATGAAGGACAGGAAACTCCGGTTTTTTGCTGTTGACGACGATCCGGACTTCGTTGAGTTCGTCACTTCCCTGCTTGAGAGCAATGGGCAGACCGTTACCGGGCTTGTTGGCAGCGAGACCGCGCTGACGCAAATCGTCGAAGCAGCCCCGGATTGTGTCCTCATCGACCTGATGATGCCAGGAACTGACGGCCTTGAGCTTTGCAAGCAACTCGCCGAACATAAAGAACTTCGCAAAACAAAATTGATTATCGTTTCGGGTAAGCCCTACGAAGTGGACCGCGCACGTTCTTTCGAATATGGCGCCCACGGCTACATCAACAAGCCAATCGACGCCGGGACCTTCCTGGACTCAATTTTCCGCATTATCGACGACAAGATGGAACTGACGTTCTGGGGCGTTCGCGGCACCCTTCCCGTTCCCGGCCACAATTCGCTTAAATACGGCGGCAACACGTCCTGCGTTTCGATTGAATTCGCCAATGGGAAGCTGCTGATTTTTGACGCCGGCAGCGGCATCAAAAACCTGTCAAACCGCCTTTCGAAGCAACGTCGGAAACGGCTGGAAGCAAAGATTTTCATTTCCCATCCTCATTGGGACCATATCAACGCCCTGCCTTTCTTCGAGCCCCTGTACTTCGCCGGCAACGAGTTTGAAATCATGGGGGCGTCGCATGGCAACATCAACATGCGCCAAATGATTTCGGCGCAGATGGACGGCACTTACTTCCCCATTCGCCTCAAGCAGTTTGGGTCGCGGGTTTATTTCCGCGATCTGGAAGAAGAGGAATTCTCGGTTGGGGACGGCGTAACCATCAAGACTAAACTGTTAAACCATCCTGGAAAATGTCTTGGATACCGCGTTGAATACAAAGGAAGATCCATTTGTTACGTTACGGATAACGAGCTTGATCTTGAAGGCAGCGAATATTTCAATCCGTTCTATGTTAAGAACCTAATCAAATTCGTTGAGGGGGCCGACATCCTGATCACCGACACGACCTATTCCGACGAGGAATACAAGAGAAAGGTCGGTTGGGGCCATTCATGCGTAAGCCGTGTCGTCGATGTGGCCCATGAAGCGGGTGTCAAAACGCTGCACCTGTTCCATCACGACCCGGACCAAACGGACGACGATATCGACCGCAAACTGGAACAGGCTTTGGGCTGCCTCACGGCCAAGAACTCAAAAACCAAGTGCATCGCGCCGATCGAGGGACAGATCTTCAAAATTTAGGGCGCACGGTCGCCGATACTTCAAAAAGGGGAAAATATTATGTCGGGAACTGTTAGCGCCCGCCTTGCCGAACTTGGTGTAGATTTGCCGCTGGGGCCGGCACCCGTCGCCAATTACGTACCCTTCGTCGTTACGGGAAATCTCGTCTTCGTTTCGGGGCAAGTCCCGTTGATCGACGGGGAGCCCCGGTACTTCGGCCATCTCGGCGACACCTACGACGTGGACGAAGGATACCAGGCGGCCCGGCTTAGCGGCCTCAATCTGATCGCTCAGCTGCGCAACGCCTGCGGCGGCGATCTGGACCGGGTGGTGCGGGTCGTCAAGCTGGTTGGTTTCGTCGCCTCCACGCCCGACTTTTCCGACGCGCCAAAGGTTATCAACGGCGCTTCGGATCTAATGGTCGATGTCTTCGGCGAGGCGGGCCGCCATGCCCGTTCGGCCGTGGGCGTTGCGTCGCTGCCGCTGGGCGTGGCCGTCGAGGTGGAAGGCATTTTCGAGATTAAGTGACCGGGGCCCGGCGTTGGCGAGTTTTTTACACTTGCCGCAGGTGCCGGGCACGCTCATTTATCGTCCATGCTCGATAATCACGAAGCCATATCAATCGGGGTGATCGAAAGTCTGGCGGATGTTCCGGCCGCCGCGTGGGATGCCTGCGTCGGCACACATAACCCGTTCGTACGCCATGCCTTTCTCAAAACCTTTGAAGATAGCGGTGCCGTTTGCCCCGAAACCGGCTGGCTGGCCCAACACATGATCATTGAGGACGGCACCGGGGGAATTCGCGCCTGTGCGCCGCTTTATCTGAAAAACCATTCCTACGGCGAGTATGTCTTCGACTGGGCCTGGGCCGATGCCTTTGAACGCGCTGGTGGTCGCTATTACCCAAAGCTGCAATCGGCGGTGCCGTTTACCCCGGTCACCGGCCCCCGCCTGATGGTGCGACCGGGCGAAAGCGCGCCGCTGCACGAAGCCTTGCTGGGTGGCATGGTCCACCTAGCCGAACGCCTCAACGTATCGTCTTTTCACATCACCTTTCCAACCCAGGACGAGTGGAAGTTGATGGGGGATGCCGGTTTGCTGCAACGCGTCGGCCAGCAATACCACTGGCAGAACGAGGGCTACGCCACCTTCGACGATTTCCTGGCCGCCCTATCATCGCGCAAACGCAAAGCCATCCGCAAAGAACGCCGCGCCGTGGCAGATCACGGGATCACCTTCCGTACGCTGGTCGGCAACGACATAACCGAATGCGATTGGGATGTCTTTTTTGGCTTCTATCTGGACACGTCCGACCGCAAATGGGGGCCTGCCTATCTGAACCGCGAGTTCTTTTCGCGCCTTCACGAAAGCATGACCGACAGCGTCGTTCTCATCATGGCCGAGTGCTCGGGCAGCCCAGTCGGCGCGGCCCTCAATCTGATTGGCGAGGATACCCTTTTCGGTCGCTATTGGGGATGCTCGGAGACATTCAGGTTCCTGCATTTCGAGACCTGCTACTATCAGGCCATCGACTTCGCCATCGCCAACGGTTTGGCCCGCGTCGAGGCCGGAGCCCAAGGCCCCCACAAAATCCAACGCGGTTACCTCCCCACCCCCACCTACAGCGCCCACTGGATCGCCGACCCGGCCCTACGCAACGCAGTCGCCAATTTCGTCGAGGAAGAACGCCAAGCAATCGAATTCGAGCAGCGCGAACTAACCCAATCCTCACCATTTCGGAAAGACGCCACCTTCACCGCCCCTTAACCCTTCAGCGTTATCCTGATTCCGGGCAGAAACCGGATTGGGACAATGATCAGACGTTTTTGGGTGTTGGTGGTGTTTGCGGTGTTGCTGGGGGCGTTTCCGGCGGCGGGGGCGCCGTTTGTTTCGCCTGGGAAGGTGCCTGAGAACCCGCTGCTCGTTCGCGTGAAAGCGCAGTGCGTTGTGCCGCGCAAGTTGAATAACCGGGATATTCTGGTTAATGCGTGCAAGCAGTGCCGGGCCGTTACCGTGCAGCGGCAGAAGCGTGGCAGTGGATTTCCCATCAAGCGCGAATTCAGGGTGCCGGCGCGCGGCAAGGTTCAGCTTTCCTTTCGCGGGCCGGGCAAGACGCGGGTGATCGCCGACGCGCCTTGCGATGCGCCCGACGCCGTATCTCAGTACGAAATCAAGGACTGCGCCAAAATCGCCGCGCGCAAGGACGGATCACCGGTTTTGGTAAACGCCTGCCCGGTATGCCGCGGGGTGGTGTTGGAAAAGGTTGCCGCCAACGGGCACAAGGAACGCAGCACCTACATGGTTGGCGCGCGCACCTCTTTGCCGGTTCCGCTACGCGGCGCGGCGCGGCTTCTAATCGTTACCGAAATCCCGTGCAAGAGATAATCTATATACAACCTTGCACTAATAATGACTCATGGAGACGGCCTACCAAGGCTTTCGGCTAGGAGCGCGCGGCGTAGCGATGCGGTGCATAGGAAGCCGTGTGCGACGAAGTCCGAAAGCCTTGGTAGGCCGCCGTTCCGGTCGTCTCAGCATCCCGTCGGGTAGGAGCTAAGGTGCTGGCGATGTGGCGCATCGTCAAGCCTTTGCGACGCCCTCCGACGGGATGCTGAGACGATCTCCATGGGTCATTATTAGTGCAAGATGGTATCAGACCGCCACCCGTTCCTTTGGCTTGGTTTTTCCGGGCGGTCGTTTGGGCGCCGGTTCGGCAACGTACTTGAAGCTCGGTTTGCGATCCTTGATGGTCACGCGCACCAGGCCACCGTTCGCCAACTTGCCAAACAGAAGCTCGTCGGCAAGCGGCTTTTTGACATATTCCTGGATGACCCTGGCCAACGGTCTGGCTCCGAAGTTCCGGTCGTACCCCTTTTTAGCCAGCCACTCGCGCGCTTCGTCGGTCATTTCGATGGCGACGCCACGATCCGCGAGCTGGACTTCCAACTGCATAATGAACTTGTCCACCACCAGACCAACGGTTTCCGGCGAGAGGGCCGCGAACGGAACAATGGCATCCAGGCGATTGCGAAATTCCGGCGTAAACATGCGCTCAATGGCTTCGGTATCATCGCCCTCGCGGTCCTCGCGTTCGAACCCGATTGCCGGTTTGGCCAGATCGGCGGCCCCCGCATTGGTCGTCATAATCAAAACAACGTTGCGAAAATCAACGCTCTTGCCGTTATGGTCCGTCAGCCTCCCGTGATCCATGATTTGCAGCAAGATGTTGAAGACATCCGGGTGCGCCTTTTCGATTTCGTCCAGAAGCAGCACCGAGTGCGGCTGCTGGTCGATGGCGTCGGTCATCAAGCCGCCCTGATCAAACCCCACGTAGCCCGGCGGCGCGCCAATAAGCCGAGAAACGCTGTGGCGTTCCATGTATTCCGACATATCGAAACGCACGAGATCGACGCCAAGCGTCATTGACAGTTGCCGTGCCACCTCGGTTTTGCCGACGCCGGTCGGCCCCGAGAACAGATAGCAGCCAATGGGCTTTTCGGGTTCGCGCAATCCGGCGCGTGACAGCTTGATTGCACTGGCCATGGAATTGATCGCCTTGTCCTGACCGAAGACCATGGTTTGGACGTCGCGTTCCAGGCTGGCCAGTGCCTTGCGGTCGTCGGTCGATACGCTTTTGGGCGGAATACGCGCGATCTTGGCCACCACTTCCTCGACATTGCGAACCGTCACCGTCTTGGGACGTTTGTGCGCGGGCAGCAGCATCCTGGATGCCCCCACTTCGTCGATTACGTCGATAGCCTTGTCGGGAAGTTTGCGATCATTGATGTAACGCGCCGCCAACTCCACCGCGACACGCAACGAATCCGCCGTGTAACGGACCTTGTGGTGTTCCTCGAAATAGGGCTTGAGGCCGCGCAGGATCTTGACCGTATCCTCAATCGACGGCTCGTACACGTCGATTTTCTGGAAACGGCGCACCAATGCGCGGTCTTTTTCAAAATAGTTTCGGTATTCCTTGTAGGTGGTCGAGCCCATGCAGCGCAGCAGTCCGCCCTGCAAAGACGGCTTGAGGATGTTCGAGGCATCCATCGAGCCGCCACTGGTCGCGCCCGCACCGATGACCGTGTGGATTTCATCGATGAACAAAATCGCGCCGTCGGTACTTTCCAATTCAGCCATCACGGCTTTCAGGCGTTCCTCGAAATCGCCTCGATAGCGGGTTCCCGCCAGAAGCGAGCCCATATCGAGAGCGAAGATGGTGGCATTGCGCAGGACTTCCGGTACTTCGGAATGGACGATTTTGCGGGCCAGTCCTTCGGCAATGGCGGTTTTGCCAACGCCGGGATCACCGACGTACAGTGGGTTGTTTTTGTTGCGGCGGCACAAAATCTGGATGGTTCGTTCGACTTCGGCATCGCGCCCGATCAGCGGGTCGATGCGCCCATCCAGCGCCTTTTGATTCAAGTTCACGCAGTAGACGTCCAGCGCCTCGTTGGTTTTGCCGGTTACTTTTTCGGCCACCTCTTCCTCGTTCGCACCACGAACGGGTTGCGGTTGTGAATGGCCCGGTGCCTTGGCAATGCCATGCGAGATGTAGTTGACCGCATCCAGCCGCGTCATCTCGTGGCCCTGCAGGAAATAGACAGCATGGGATTCGCGTTCGGAGAACAGCGCCACCAGAACATTGGCGCCCGTCACCTCCTCGCGGCCCGACGATTGCACGTGGATGGCGGCGCGCTGCACGGCGCGCTGAAAACCGGCGGTGGGTTTGGGATCGGCCACCCCGGGGGTGACCAGGCCCGAAAGCTCGTTTTCCATAAAACCATTCAGCTCGGACCCAAGGAGTTCAAGGTCGACGCCACAGGCGCGCAAGACGGCCACGGCGTCCTGATCCTCGGTCAAAGCCAGAAGAAGGTGTTCCAGCGTCGCGTATTCATGCCGCCGCTCCGAGGCCAGCGCCAGGGCTCGATGCAACGTCTGTTCCAGATTGCGCGAAAGCATGCTTCGCTATTCCTTCTCGATCGTGCATTGAAGAGGATGCTCGTTCTGGCGGGCCAGATCCATTACCTGCCCTACCTTCGTTTCGGCGATCTCGTAGGTAAAAAGCCCACAAACGCCAACGCCCCGCTGGTGGACGTGAAGCATGATCTGAATGGCCTCGTCATGGCCTTTGTTGAAAACGTGTTGCAAGGCATCGACGACAAACTCCATGGGAGTGTAGTCATCGTTCAGCATCAACACTTTGTAAAGTGAAGGCTTCTTGACCTTAACCCGCGTTTTTGTCGCCACGCCGATGTTCGGGTCATTGTTGTTTGGATCATTGTCGCGTGGTTTTCCAGTATCGCTCATATCTCTTACAAAACCTCGTTTACGTCGCCGCCACAAAATCCCACCCTGTATATATTAGAATTGTCGGGTGGCAAAACAAAGGCTCTGGTTAAAATCATACGAAGAATTGATCGTTTCAAAGCCGCGAAATACACACAAAAGTCTTTCATTAACCCTTTGTTGAGGCCGCGTCGGTTAACAATCTTCTGTGTGGAAAACGGTAATTCTTTTGGCTTTGCGGACAATGCGCCTTGAGCCAAAGCCATTGTTTCTGGTTTAATAGGCCTCAAATGGAAAAACCTAACGAGGGAATCCTGCCTGATATGCGAAAACGAACCGTTCGGATCCCACAGCCGCGACGGCTGCGGCAATGTGTTCTGGGCATTGCAGCGCTTTTCGCATTCCTCGTTCTTTCAAGTTCTCCGGTTCTCGCCAAATACGCATCATTCGTGATCGACGCCGAAAGCGGACAGGTTTTGCATTCGGTCAACGCCGATACCCGCAATTACCCGGCTTCTTTGACCAAGATGATGACCCTTTATCTTGTTTTCGATGCGTTAGACAAAAAAAAGTGGTCGCTGAAGACCCGATTAAAGGTCTCGGCGCGCGCGGCCCGGCAACCGGCTTCCAAACTCGCCTTAAAACGCGGCACGACAATCAGTGTGCGCGACGCCGTTCTGGCACTGGTAACAAAATCGGCCAACGACGTGGCCTCGGTCATCGCCGAGGGAATGAGCGGAAGCGAACGGAACTTCGGCCTGAAGATGACCGCCACGGCACGAAAACTGGGCATGAGCCGGACCACGTTTCGCAATGCCTCGGGGCTTCCCAACCGGGCGCAGCTTAGCACGGCACGCGATATGGGAACGCTGGCGCGCGCACTGATTAACGATTTCCCGCAGTATTATCATTATTTCTCGACCGAATCCTTCCGCTACGGCGGGCTCACCCACAAAAACCACAACCAGCTTCTTAAATCCTACGAGGGAACCGACGGCATCAAAACGGGTTACATCCGCGCCTCCGGTTTCAATCTGGTGGCTTCTGTGGAACGTGGCGAGCGTCGGTTGATCGGGGTCGTTTTCGGCAGCAAATCCTCGCGCTCGCGCACCAATCATATGACTGGTTTGCTAGATAAAGGTTTCCAGGCGATTTTGAACGCACCCGACACCCGGGTCGCCAACGCATCACCGCCGGAAAAATCGGTTAAGGCAAAATCCCCAGCTACCCACGAATCCTCCGACACCGCCGAAACGCTACACCCGGTCGCCGATGGCGATTATGCGGTTCAGGTCGGCGCTTATCGTTCCAAGGCGCCAGCCATCGCAATTGCCCGCAAAGCGATGGCGCATGTGCCGACTTACCTGAGCGACGGGATAATTAAGATCGTTCCGCTGCGCAAAAACAAACGCCGCCCGCTTTATCGGGCGCGCATTGCGGGGCTGGAAAAACGGGCCGCCTTCAGGGCCTGCCACGCGCTTGAAAAAAAGGGCATGGATTGCCTCGTTGTGGTTATGAAAGATCTTCAGGTCGCCTCGCTTCCTTAAATCGGGCGCATACAAACCCAATTTTTCTGCTATAATCAGGATGTTTCCGACATCGTTGCTCAATGATGGAGGGTATCATGAAGACCATTCTCGTTCCCTTTTTCGATGACGATTCGGGTGAAGCCGACATTATGGCCAAGGCCGCGATGTCGACCGCCCTTCAAATCGCCAACATCTTCAACAGCCACATTGAGGGCCTGTTCGTTCGGGGCACACCAGTTACGGGTGTCGCACCGGTCGAAATTTCTCCTAGGTATCTGGACGGCTACCGCGAGTATTGGGACGAAAGCTGCGCCAAGGCACGTGTCCGCTTCTCTTCGTTCATGGCTAGCCACGACATTCCAGTACACAAGATCGGCGACGCGTCCGACGTAACCACGGCGGGTTGGCGCGAAACCGAGGGCAGCCGTCCGCGGACCGTCGGCGAATACGGACGACTGTTCGATTTGATCGTCATTCCCCGCATCCCCGAAAGATCGGATGACGCGTGGATGCCGGTCTGCGAGGCCGCAATGTTTGAATGCGGTCGCCCGGTCGTCATCGCGCCGCCGGTTGCGGTGGGATCGTTCGGCAAATCCGTCGTGATCGCCTGGAACGGCAGTACCGAGACCGCCTGCACAATCAGCATGGCCATGCCCATACTTAAAGCGGCCGAAAAGGTAAGCGTTCTGTCGGTCAAGGGGGCGACGGGCGGGATGGTTCCTGGCCCAACCGGCGAGATGATAGCAACCCACCTTGTTCGCAATGGCATCCACACCACGGAAAAAACCGTCATGGCCCGCGGTCTGTCGGCCGGAGCGGCGGTGCTGGAAAACGCCATGGCGAGCGGTGCCGATTTGCTTGTTAAGGGCGCCTACACCCACAGCCGGTTACGCCAGTTAATTTTTGGCGGGACCACGCGCCATGTATTAAACGAGGCCCGAATACCGATCCTGATCGCTCACTGATACCAAGGATCAATGGAGATCAGGCTATATCGGGGACGTCAACGTTGCTGGCCTGGAGTTGCCCGGCCAAGGTCGCTTTAAGGCGCGCCAGCCCAGCTTCGTCTGAGGATTCGCAGCGCGCGACCAGCGAGCCTTGTGTGTTCGAGGCGCGAAGAAGCCACCAGCCGTGATCAGTCTGGACGCGGACGCCGTCGATATCGGAAACTGAGATGCCGTCGATGTGCGACAGGCGTTCCTTGACCTCTTCGATAACCGCGAATTTACGCGATTCCGAACATTCAAAACGCAATTCCGGCGTATTCACCAATTGGGGCAAGGCATCGCGCATCGCACCAACGCCGGTGTCCGCGCGGCCAATGATGGACAGAAAGCGAAGGGCCGCGTAAATGGCGTCGTCAAAACCGAAATAGCGGTGCGCAAAAAAGATATGGCCGCTCATTTCCCCGGCCAGGGGGCTATTGGTTTCGGCCATCTTGGATTTGATAAGTGAGTGCCCGGCCTTCCACATCACCGGTTTGCCGCCCAGACGCGCAACCTCGTCGAACAGGGACTGACTGGCCTTGACGTCGGCAATGATGGTCGCCCCCGGAACGTCGGCCAGCACTTCCGCCGAATAGATGGCCAGAAGCTGATCGCCCCACAAAACCCGTCCGCGCTCGTCGATCACGCCGATGCGATCCCCGTCGCCGTCAAAGGCGATGCCCAGATCGCACCCTTGCGTGGCAACGACACCTTTCAACTGGGCTAGGTTTTCCTCCACCGTTGGGTCCGGATGATGGGCCGGGAAAGTTCCGTCGATAGCTTCATTAATCACAATATGTTTGCCGGGAAGGCGATCGCACACGGCCCGCAAAATCTCGCCCGACGATCCGTTTCCAGGATCCCAGGCGACACTGAGCGGCCTGCCGAAGTCCATATCTTCGAGCAATCGATCGATGTAGGACGCGGCGACGCTTGATTGCGCAAGATCACCCTCGCCTGAAACAAAATCGCCTGCCGCCGCCAATTTTCCCAACGCCTGGATATCGGCACCGAAGAAGGACTTGCCCATCAGCACCATCTTGATGCCGTTGTAATTGGCCGGATTGTGCGATCCCGTAATCATCGCGGCAGCGTCGGTTTCCAGCTTGTGGGACGCGTAATAAAGCATCGGCGTCGGGCAGCAGCCGATACAGCGAACCGATAGCCCGCACGCCACCAAGCCCTCGTTTAACGCGGCCACCAGTTTGGGGGAACTCGTCCGGCCATCGTATCCGGTAACGATCAGCTTGCCGCTCGCCCGCACCACTTCGCTGCCGAAGGCGCGGCCAATCGCGCGCATGTCAGCGACACCCAGGGTTTCATCAACGATTCCCCGGATGTCGTATTCGCGCAGAATAGTGGGGTCGAGCGTGTGGCCTTGTGCCGTCATATTCGCCTTCCTCAAACGGCCAGATCGGGACGTCCGATACAACGATACCGGAACCCCGCCACCGCCATCTCTTTTCGATTGTAGACGTTCCGAAGGTCAACCATCACCGGTTGGTTCATCAATTCCTTCACCCGGTCCAGATCGAGCAGGCGGAATTCATTCCATTCGGTGATGATGGCAACGACATCGGCACCGGGCAGGGTCGCGTAAGCGTCGTCGCACCATTCCACCCCGTCCAGAAGCTTTTTGGCTTCACTCATGGCTTCGGGATCGTAGGCGCGCACCGTAGCCCCGGCTTTCATCAGGGCCGGAATGATATCCAGGCTGGGCGCATCGCGCATGTCGTCCGTATTGGGTTTGAAAGCAACGCCCAGCACGGCTACCGTCTTGCCTTTGACGCTGCCTTCGCAAGCATCAATGACCCGCTGCGCCATGGCCTTTTTGCGTTTGTCGTTGATATCGACGACGGTCTCGACAATGCGCAACGGGCAACCCGCATCCTGGGCCGTTCGCACCAGCGCCAGCGTATCTTTCGGGAAGCACGATCCGCCGTAACCGGGGCCAGCGTGCAAAAACTTGTTGCCGATGCGTCCGTCAAGCCCGATGCCCTTGGAAACATCCTGAACGTCGGCACCGAGGGTTTCGCACAAATCGGCGATTTCGTTGATAAAGGTAATCTTGGTCGCAAGAAAGGTGTTGGCCGCGTACTTGATCAATTCCGATGTATTGCGCGCGGTGAATATGATGGGAGTCTCGTTCAGATGCAGCGGCCGGTAAATCTGGCGCATGACATCCTGGGCACGCTTGGATTGGGTGCCGATAACAACCCTGTCGGGGCGCATGAAATCGTTAATGGCCGATCCCTCGCGCAAGAATTCCGGGTTCGACACCACATCGAAATCGGCATCAGGCCGGGCCTCGCGGATGATGCGTTCGACCTCGTCACCGGTTCCCACGGGGACCGTCGATTTCGTCACCACGACCGTGTAGCCGTTCAAGGCCGCAGCAATTTCGCGCGCGGCATCGTAAACGTAACTCAGGTCGGCATGGCCGTCGCCACGGCGTGTTGGCGTGCCCACCGCGATAAATACCGCATCGGCCCCGTTTACGGCTTGCGGAAGATCCAGGGTGAAAGAAAGCCGTCCGGCCTTTACGTTGCCCTCGACCAAACCTTCCAGTCCCGGTTCAAAAATGGGAATTTCGCCGCCATTCAGGCGCTCGATCTTGTTGATTTCCTTATCAACGCAAACGACGTCCATACCAAATTCCGAAAAGCACGCGCCGGAAACGAGCCCGACATACCCCGTGCCAATCATTGCGATACGCATCAGGTAGTTCCTTTATTCGCTATCGTTCATGAATATTTTTTAAGGACATCGCGAACCCGATCACGCAAATCGTCGATTTGCATGGCAAACGCGATGTTGGCCTCGATAAACCCCCGCGGGCTGCCGCAATCAAACCGGTCGCCGGTGAAGCGGTAACCATAGAACGGGATATCGCCGATGGTTTGGGCGATGGCGTCGGTCAGTTGAATTTCACCGCCCGCCCCTTTTTCGTGGCGTTCGAGATGTTCGAATACCTCGGGCTGAAGGATATAACGGCCGATAATGGAAAGCGTCGAGGGGGCCGACGCCGGATCGGGTTTTTCAACGAGGCCCTGAGCGCGCGCCAACCGACCATCGTCCTCGACCACATCAAGAATACCGTAACGATTGGTCATCTCGCGCGGCACGTCCATCACCCCAACCACATTGCCGCCAACCACGTTGTAGGCGTCCACCATCTGTTTCAGGACGCCGGGTTTGCCCAAGATAAGGTCATCGGCAAGAAAAACCGCAAACGGCTCTCCGGCTACGAAATTGCGGGCGCACCAGATGGCGTGGCCCAAGCCTAGCGGTTGTTGCTGGCGGGTGAAGGAAATCTGCCCCGGATTCAATGTGGCGCTTGCCACCTGCTTGAGCGCCGCGTCCTTGCCCCGTTCGCGCAGCACTTGTTCCAATTCGAACGCGTGGTCAAAATGGTCTTCCATGGTCGTTTTGCCGCGTCCGGTAACGAAGACGAACTCTTCGATACCGGCTTCCAACGCCTCTTCGACCGCATATTGGATCAGCGGCTTGTCGACGATGGTCAGCATTTCCTTCGGCAGGGCCTTGGTCGCGGGCAAAAAACGAGTGCCGAGACCGGCCACCGGGAACACAGCCTTTCGAACAGGTTTAATCATCGGGCTTCCTCGGGAGTGATTTAGGCCTTTGTGCCATAAGGATCGGCACGGGGCAAGGCGAAGGCGACCCTTTACCGCACTTCGGAATCCTGACAAGTTCCTGAAAGTGTTCAGCGTTCACGAGGGGGAAAAAAATATGACCGCAGAAAGGGTCATTTCAGGAAAAACGCGGCTGTACGGAATCGTCGGCGATCCCATAGCACAGGTCGCCGCGCCTGAGGCCTTCAACCCCTATTTTGCGGACAACGAGATCGACGCCATCATGCTGGCGATACATGTCAAGACGGGCGGTGTTCGCGCGGCGCTGGAGGGTTTTGCCGTGATCGCCAACCTGGACGGCCTTATCATCACCATTCCCCACAAGTTCGCCTTCGCGCAATTGATGGACGAAATCGGCCTGCATGGGAACCGCGTCGGAGCCGTCAACGCCATTCGCCAAAAACCCGATGGAACCTGGATCGGCGATATGTTCGACGGCGTCGGGTTTGTCGAGGGTTTGCGCGACCAAGACATCAATCCGACCGGAAAATCATTTTTGATTTATGGTGCGGGCGGCGCGGGAACCGCCATCGGCGGGGCTTTACTGGATGCCGCTCCCAGCCGCATCTCGATTGTTGATCCGGCTCCGGGCAAGGCCGAAACTTTGTGCGAGACCTTGCGCAAAGCGGCCCCCGCAATTGCCATCGCGGCGGTCGATGCGCAGGCCGATCCCGGCGACTATGAAATTGTTGTCAACTCGACGCCCTTGGGAATGAAGGCGGGCGACCCCCTGCCCTTCGACCCCAACCGATTGACGCGATCCAATATCGTCGCCGAGGTCATTATGAAACCGCCGATCACGCCGATTTTGATGGCCGCCGAGGCGCGCGGCTGCCGCATCCATCCCGGTCGCCACATGCTGCAAGGGCAGTTTTTTCCGTTTCTGCGGTTTTTTGGATTTTCGGTTTGATTGCAGGGCGAACGCCCTATCGCAGCAAAACATCCTTGGCCTGATTGATCTTGGCCGCCAGATAGGTTGATCCACCGTGATCGGGATGCAGGTTTCCAATCAGCCGGTGATAGGCCGCCTTGATTTCGCCATCGGTAGCACCCGACTCCAGACCCAGCACCTGAAACGCTTCGTCGCGGGTCATGGTGCCGGTTTGCGCGGCGCCCGCGTTTCCGTTCGATCCCGCGCTGCTCTCGGCGCCAACCCGTTCGCGCCAATCGGGGTGTGCGCGGTCCATATAGGCTTCAAGCACCTGCGCCGAATGGGCATCGTGCATGGTGCAGGTGTTCAGAAGATCAATCAGCTCGCCAATCGACAGTTGGTCCAGATTGCGCCCCGCATAGGGCCCTTCCACAACCTCACCAGCCACGCCGCCGGTATCGTGGTCCAGGGTCATTTTCAAAAAGCGCGTTTCCACCTCGGAGGTCTGACCGCTGCCACCACCACCCGCCATTCCGGCCATGCGCGAGAAATTACGCGCCGCCCGATGCACGGCCCGCGCCCGCATGATCCACGGCAGCAAAGCGGGCAATGCCATCACCGCCCACGCCAACCTACCACTCGCCGCCAGTGAAATGATGATTCCCAGAACAACGGCGGCAGAAAGCCATTTCAGGGTTTTCAACAGGACCTTGGGTTCGGCATTGACGAACCACCGCCCGACCAGCAAAAACCCGGCCAGAAGCGTGATCCCCAGTATGAAATACGAAATCACGGCCCTATCCGCCCTTTACCTGATGTGCAATACGAAGCACCTCGCCACCGCGCTTCTTGGCAAGGTCCTCCAAAGCAGCGCGTCCGCCGGCGGCATAAACCGCGACGGCGTTCAAAAGCTCTTTCAAAACATTGGCGCTGGAAGCATCGAACCGACAGCACGCCCCGTGGGTCAGCCGCGCGATTTCCTTGAAAGCAAATTCGGCGATCGGGTCGAAGCCTTCGTGAAACATGAAGGCAGGCACGCCCAGAAGTCCCAATTCCCCAGCCAACGCGCCCAAACGATCCACATCCTCTTCCACGCAATCGCCCACGAATACCAGCGCATTCACCTTCTTCTTCCCGGTTTCGTTGGTGGCATGACCCAGCACCTTGCGAATTTGCGTTTCTCCCGCCATGCAATAGACCGACGTCATCAGGCGCAATAAATCGGCTGAATCGCTTAACCACGAACTGGCCTTGAATTCGCCGAACCCGCGATAAAAAACAACCTGTATTTCCAACCCGCCCAAAGCCGCCGTCTCGGCAAACATTTCCGCCTGTATTTGCGCCGCACGGTCCCAGGTCGGTTGACGGCTGGCCGTTGCATCCAGGGCAAAGATCAGCCGTCCGCGCTCGCCCGGCACCTTATTTTTGGGTGCTGTGGCAACTTTGCGCAAAAAGGCGTTCACATCCGCCGCACTCGCCTTCGTACTCGGAAGATTTTTTTTACCGCTCGCCATCGAATTCCTGCCGGATGGTTATACCCTTGAGATAGTCCACAAAAGCCCCGCGCGCCACCACTCAGCAAGTTTATATCAAACATCCCCCCAAAAAGACCCCCGAGTTAAAAAGAAATTTTGCGCCGTAATCGTGCTATTTTTGACGCCCGACGGGAAAAGTTTAATAATCACGGAACAGACAATCTTTCGTGAAGGAACAGCCGATGAGATTGCTCGTTTTTCGCCTGATGGCTATTTTTCTGGTGGCAAGTGTACCCGCGATAATAGGCGGCGAGGTCCAAGCCAAGGACCCCAAACAGATTCTCAAGGCGATGGATAAGGACGGCGACGAGCGGATCGGTCGTAAGGAGTGGAAAAAGAACAAGAAAGGGTTCAAAAAAATTGACCGCGATGGTGACGGTTATCTGACACTCGACGAACTCATCATTTTCTCCGGTGGGAAACCAACCAGCGCCGCCCCGGTCAAGTCAAGCAACACCAGTGGCGCCGGTAGTTGGCAAGGTCCGATCATTGATGTCCATAGCCAGATCGACGAGGACACGAACCTCGACACGATTGTCCCCATGCTCGATCAGGCTGGCATTACCCAGGCCATCCTGTCGACCCGCTTTCGACAACCATCATCAGACGTTCTAGAATTAGCCGCGCGCCACCCGGACAGGATCATTCCCGCCGCCAAAACCAAGACCAAGGCATTCACGAAAGGCCGGGGGAAATTTCCCGAAATTTTCTTCAAGGAGCTCGAAAAATTCGACTACCGGGCATCGGCGGAAATCATCATGTGGCACGCTGCCAAGAAGACCGTTGGTGCCGGAAAAGCGACGATGGACCCAGATGATCCGCGCGTCGGGACGATGATGGAGACGGCACGGCAGAAAGGCTTTCCGTTCATAGCCCATGTGGAATTTGGCGCCATGGGGGGAGGCAAATCAAGCTATATGAAAAAGCTTGAGGCCTTCATAACCGCCAACCGAGACGTCCCCGTTGGCATGATCCACATGGGCCAGCTGAAGGCCACAGACGCAGCACGGCTGCTGCCCAAGCACCCGAACCTGTTTTTCATTACCTCGCACTGCAATCCGGTTGCCTACAACGACAAAAAACAGCCCTGGACGAGGATGATCGTCGGCACCGAATTTGCGCCAGAGTGGCGAGAGTTGGTGCTTGCAAACCCAAAGCGTTTCGTTCTTGCCTTCGACAATGTGTTCTCCTTTCAGTGGGAAGAATCCTTTCTCCCCCAAGTCGAGGTCTGGCGAAAAACCCTGGCGACGGTGCCAGACAACGTTGCCCACGCCCTGGCCCACGGCAACGCCGAGCGCCTATGGAAGTTGCCGCCTGCAAAAAGAAAGAAATAGACCGTCACCGTAACCCGGTATCAATCGAGGGCACGTGACTCGATTCCATGTTACAATCGGAATGACGAACAAGCCTTGGCAATGGACAAAGGAGGCTTGGAATTGGGTCGCTTAATCGCCTTCGCCTTTCTGGCTCAGTTCGCCGCCACATTAGCCCTGGCGGCGGGTGCCGAGCGCGCGCCCGTTCCACGCGGCTGGCTGGGCGTTCATATCCAGGAGGTAACTGAGGAAATTGCCGGAAGCATCGGCCTTGCGCCTGCCCGAGGAGCTCTGGTTGCCAAGGTTGTCGCCGGTAGCCCCGCCGAAAGTGCCGGTATTAAACCCGGCGACGTCATTGTGGAATTCAACACTCAGGCCGTGGCCCAGATGCGCGAACTACCGCGTCTGGTTGCCGAAACCGGGGCTAGGGCATCGGCAAGTCTGGTGGTTTGGCGCGACAAGCGCCTCGTTCGTCTGTCGCTTCGCCTTGGAATCCTGACGGAAACGCCGCCCGTTACCGCACCCACGGCCTTACCGGCGCTGGGAATAACTGTGGGCGCCCTGACACCGGAATTGCGCCGCACGCACAAAATTGCCGACGACGTTTCCGGGGTCGTCGTAACTGCGGTGGAGACCGGTTCCAAGGCCGAAAAGACCAATTTCAAGGTCGGTCACGTCATCCTCAAAATGAACCAAAGGGCCGTCCAATCGCCACGGGACGTCATCGCCGAGGTCCGCAAGGCTTACGACAGCGGCCGGGGAAAAATCCTCATTTTGGTGAACAGAGGCGATGATCAATACTTCGTCCAACCGCAATTGGCCGCCGGTGTGGTGCCCGCAGCGCCGGTGCCGGTCGCTTCGGCGCCTTCCCCACGTGCCGCACCCGCGCCCGTCGTCTTTGCCAAGGGGGCTCAGGCCCCGGACGACATTGCCGTAATTATCGGCAACGCCGACTATTCCAGATTCGGCAGGGACATCCCGAACGTGACCCCAGCCCATGCCGACGCCGAGGCCTTCAAGCGCTACGTGACCCAAGCGCTCGGCGTTCGTCCCGGCAACATCATCGAACTGCGTGACGCCACCGGCGCGCAAATGGTCTCGGTCTTCGGCAGCCCGACCAACCACAAGGGCAAGCTTTTCAACTGGACCCGACCGGGGCTATCCAGGATTTATGTCTACTACGCCGGTCACGGTGCCCCCGCAGGAGCCGACGGTTCGGCCTATCTGGTGCCGTCGGACGCCGACGCGGCAACCATCGAACTTAACGGCTATCCGCTTTCCGTGCTCTACACCAATCTGGGTAAGATACCGGCCAAATCCGTAACGGTGGTCATGGAATCCTGTTTCTCCGGGGCTTCTGCGGGCGGTTCGGTCATCACCAACGCCTCATCCGTTTACGTGAAGGCCAAGGCTCCACGAATACCGTCCAACGTCACCGTCATTTCCGCCGGTGCGTCCGACCAGATGGCGTCGTGGGAAAAGGACAAATCCCGCAGCCTGTTCACCAAGTATTTCCTTATGGGGATGTCGGGCAAGGCCGATGCCGACCCCTACGGAAATAACGACGGAACCGTCGGGTTTGACGAGCTGGAACGCTATTTGGCGCGTACGCTGACCTACTTTGCCCGGCGCTACTATGGCCGCGACCAAAACGCCCAGTTCGTAACCGGCGGGAAATGAACGCGGCGACGTTATTTATGAATAACCCCGTCCGGATGAAATGCGTGATAGACGAAGGCGAAGGTGACGTCGTAGGGGACGTCTTGGCCGTCCGGCACGCGGGTGACGGTGACGTTGCCGACGTCGCGGCCCTCGGATATGCGCGAGCTGTCGAGGGCTGAATTCTGGCCTTCGGTCCAGGTGAATACCAAATCGCCGTGGGTGAGCTTTCCGGTACTGGTCAACAGCGGGAGGCTCCAGGCCTCGCCTTGTACCACGACGACGCGGACCATGGGTTCGATGCCTTTGGGCCACGGACCCCGGAAAAATCCATAGGGCACCTTGCGACTGTCGTAGTAGGGGTACGGATTGGTTACATAACCGCTCGCGTCCATGACTTGGCCATTCGGCGCGTGGGCTTTGAAGTTGGCCAGTGATTCGAGGCGCGAGACGATGATTTTTAGTTTAACGCCGGTCATTTCGCCAACGATGCCCTCGCCCAGGAATTGCTGCCACCAGCTTTCAGTTTGACGGTCGTACATGACCATGTCCGAATTGCGCAGGTTTCCGGAAACGCCAAATCCGAGGACGCGCCCGCCGACCCGCCTATCAAACACAACTGCTGAATTACACGGCGGGCAATAGGTGACGGCCACCGGCACGCCGCCAACCACGTCGTTGGCGATCTCGTGACGGGTCAGAACACTTAGCGGATAGGCTTTGGCTTCACCATTGATGATGACGCCGATCACCGGATCGGTGGCGGTCAGGTTGACGGCCTTTGAAACCGGCAGAAATTCGGGGTTCTCGATGGAACGAATACCATCCTTGGGCACCCCGCCCGACAAGATGGTGTCGTAATCGACCGAGTGTTTTTCAAAATCGGTATTCGGCCAGATGCGTTTCCAGGCATCGGGATCGGCATGGGCGGAACCAACGACCAGCATGACAGCAACAAACGCACGAATAAGAGAGACCATTGCGAACCTCACCGGGCAATCGTACCCTACGTAAATCATCCTGAAACCCGGCGACTGCAACACACTTCGCCTCAAATCCGGGTGATGTCGTTTTTCGCCACGAACAAAGGAACCCTCCCATGACCGACGTTTCCCGCCCGCTTTGTATCAATCATCCGCCGATCATCGAATGCGGTGCGGGCGTCGCCTCAAAAGTGGCCGAATGGGCCGCATCAAATGGCACCAAAACGGTTCTGGTCGTGGCCGACGGCTTTAACGCCGATCGCGTCGGTCTGTTGGGTTTTGGGCCCGAGACCCAAGTGTTCGCCGACGTGATGCGCGAACCAGATATTGCCAATCTCGACAAATTGTTGGCCGTGGTCGCCGATGTGCACCCCGATCTGGTGGTCGGTTTCGGCGGCGGCAGCGCCATGGATCTGGCCAAGCTGGCCGCCGTGCTGGGTGACGGCGATCAAAGCTTATCCGACGTCGTCGGCGCGCATTTGGTCAAAGGGCGACGCCCGCTTTTGGCCCAGGTTCCGACAACGGCGGGAACCGGCAGCGAGGGCGGCACGCGCTCGCTCGTGACCGACAGCGAAAACGCCCGCAAAATGGCGGTCGAAAGCATCCACATGCTGGCCGACATGGTGGCCCTTGATCCGCAATTGACGGTATCGCTACCGCCCGCGCTCACGGCGGCAACCGGCGTTGATGCCCTGGCCCACTGCGTGGAATCATTCACGAACGTCAAGGCCCATCCCGCGATTGACGTCTATGCCATCGAAGGCATCCGCCTGATTGGCCGCTATCTGGCGCGCGCCGTGGCAAACGGCGACGACCTTGAAGCCCGCACCGCGCTAAGCCTCGCCAGCATGTACGGCGGCTTTTGCTTAGGCCCGGTCAACACGGCGGCCGGCCACGCAATAGCCTACCCCTTGGGAACCCGCCATCACATCGCCCACGGCCACGCCAACGCCGTGATTTTCCCCCATGTTCTGGCCTTCAACGCCCCCGTCGCGCCCGAACGCACAGCCTTGGTATTGGGCGCATTGGGAACCAGCGGCGACATTTCGCAAGCGGCCTACGGGTTTTGCGTAAACCTCGGCATCGAAATGCGCATGAACCGCCTGGGCATCCCCGAATCCGACATCGAAGCCATGGCCGACGAAGCCTTCGCCATAAAACGCCTGCTCGACAATAACCCCCGCGAGGTCACCCGCGAGGGCATCGTCGAGATTTACAAGGCGGCTTTTTAAGGCCCAGTTGTGGGGTTGTAGGACAACTTGATTTTTGCTATTGTCCGGCTTGTGGATATTTGGTTCCACGAACGGGAGCCACCAAAATAAAATAACACTGGCGGATGGTAGCGTTTTTCATGAATGAGGTTGGCGGCAGTTCGGTTTCGCGGTTTTCGGCGCTGACGCGGCGCAAGCATCTGCCTGAGGAAATCGCGCAGGTGCTTGAGCATGATATCGCCAACGGCACCTTGGCGCGAGGCCAGCGCCTGCCGACCGAGGCCGCCCTTTCCGAACAATTCGGCGTCAGCCGCAACGTCCTGCGCGAGGCCATGGCGCGGCTGAAACGCGACGGGCTGATCGAAACCCGGCAAGGGTCGGGGGGCTTTGTTTGTGAAACGCCGCCCAGCCTTGCGTGGCGCATCGGCACCGAAAATCTGTCGGACGAAGATGACCTTCGCTACATATTCGAACTGCGGGCCGAGGTCGAAACCGGGGCTGCCGCCTTGGCGGCCGAACGGCGCACGGACGCCCAGCTTGCGCGCATTCGCGACTCCCTAATTCGGATGGGCAAAGCCGCACCCAGCGCAGCCGACGGCGTGGATGCCGACGCCGCGTTCCATCGCAGCATCGCCGAAGCGGCCAACAACCCCTACTATCGCGATTTCATGATTTTTCTGGCCGTGCGCGTCACCCAATCCATCGCTGCGGCCCGCCAGAATTCGGCCCAGGTTGAACAGTGGACACCTACCGCACAGCGCGAACACGAATGCATCTGTGAAGCCATCGCCGACCAAGACGCGGACGCCGCCCGCGAAAATGTGCGATCACATTTGATCAGCGCCGCCAAACGTCTTGGCCTGATCGACAAGCAAAACTAACCCAGGAAACGTAAACCGAGAGAGCCACCATGAACGAAATCACCAGCCAAACGCTCCCCGAGGTCGACTTCGACAGCGTTCGACGCATCGACGGCCTGAATGAAATCAGCGCCAACTATGCACCCTACCTGGCCGACGAATCGAAACTGCCACACCAGGGCGCCGATTACCTGTTTTTCCCGACCAATGAGGCCGAGCTTGCGGCAATCATGCGCGAGATGAACAAACGCGGCGATCATGTCACCATTTCGGGCGCGCGGACCGGTCTGGTCGGCGGCTGTGTGCCGGCGGGTGGTGCGGTGGTTGCGCTGGATCGATTCGACAAAACGGTCGATATCCGCTGGGACGACGATTCCAACGAATGGCGGGTGACGGCCGAAGCCGCCGTGACGCTGAAGGATTTGAACGACTGGGCCAACAAAAAGAATTTTCCTGGCCTTCAATCGCGCGCCAACGACGAAACGCTGGCCCAGCTTGAACAATTCAAGAGCGACCCGCGCAGTTTCTTCTATCCGCCGGACCCGACCGAGATGAGCGCCTCGTTGGGCGGCACGGTGGCCACCAATGCTTCGGGGGCGGCCAGCTATAAATACAAAGACACCCGCAACTGGATCCGCCGTCTGCACGTCATTTTGGCTTCGGGCGAAATGCTGGATATTCCGCGCGGCAAATACTTCGCGACGAAAGACCGCAAGTTCACGGTCATCGACAGCGCAGGTAATCGCACCACCCTGAACCTACCCGGCTACGACATGCCAAAAACCAAAAACACGGCGGGATTCTTCGCGGCCCCCGACATGGACATGATTGATCTGTTCATCGGTTCCGAAGGCTTGTTTGGCGTTGTCAGCCAGATCGAAGTGGCATTGGACCAAATGCACGACGGCATTTCGGTGGTGCAATTCCTGCCCAGCGACACTGCGGCGCTGGATTTTGTGATCGCACTTCGCGACGAGGCCGACTTCGCTCCTGATTTCCTGGAATTTTACGACGGCAACGCGCTGGCCCTGCTGCGCGCCAAACAGATCGACAACCCCAAATTCATCGACATGCCGACCATTCCCGAGGACGCGGGCGCCGCCATCTTCTACGACATCGCGTTCAACGCCGATGATCCCAACCCGGATTTTTCGAAGTTGAAGGAAGTCACGGCCCGCTGCGGGGCCACCCTGGACAATTCCTGGGCCGGGTACGAGCGGCGCGATCTAGCCCGCTTCCGCCATTTCCGCCATGCCTTGCCCGAAACCGTGAACGCCGTTATCGGCGAGCGAAAAAAGACGTATCCGGGCCTGCATAAGCTGGGAACCGATCTGGCCGTGCCCAACCGAGCCTTGCGCGAAATTTGGAGCTTTTACCGCTCCAAGCTGGATACGGCGGGGCTGGAATGGGTCGCCTTCGGTCACATCGGCGACAACCACTTCCATGTGAATATCTTGCCCAAGGACATGGACGATCTTGCCAAGGGCCTCGCCATCTATGTCGATTTCGCCAAGAAGGCGGTGGAACTGGGCGGAACCGTCTCAGCCGAACACGGCGTCGGCAAGATGAAAAAAAAGTTTCTGTCGGTCATGTACACACCCGAACAGATGGATGAAATGAAAGCCCTGAAACTAGCCCTTGATCCGAAGGCCATGTTCAATCCGGGCGATATTCTCGATTTCGAAGGAGCGGCCCAATGAAAATCCTGGTCTGCGCGAAACAGGTCCCCGAAGTAACAAACGTCCAGGTGGACCCCGAAACTGGTACGCTGAACCGCGATGGCGTCGCCTCCATCCTAAATCCGTTCTGCGAATACGCCATGGATCTGGCGCTTGAGTTGAAGGAAGCCGAACCCGAGGGCGAGGTTGAAATCATCGTCCTATCCATGGGGCCGCCACAAGCCCGCGCCGCCCTGCTGCGCTGCCTTGAAATGGGTGGTGACTCGGCCATTTTGGTAACCGACCGCAAATTCGCCGGGGCCGACACCTGGGCCACGGCACTGACAATTTGCAAGATTATCGAAAAGCTGGACGGCGTCGATCTGATCCTGGTCGGCAAGCACGCCATTGACGGCGACACCGCCCAGACCGGCCCGATGCTGGCCGAGCTTTTGAACATTCCGCAGATCACCTACGGCGTCGGCCTGGAACTGGACGAAAAGAAAAAACGCGTTCGCGTGCGCCGCGAAAACGAGGGCGGGTTCGAGAAGGTGCAGATGCGCCTTCCGGGGCTGGCGTCGGTCAGCAAGGGTGCAGCCTCGCGCCGGGTGTGCTCGTTCCAAAGCATCCTCGATGCTCGGACCAAGGAAATTACCGTGATGACCGCCGACGATCTCGGCCTGGACGAGTCCGAGCTGGGCCTGCAGGGTTCGCTGACCCAAGTGGTCAAGGTCTTCCCGCCCATCAGCAAGGAGGCGGGCCGGATACTAAGCGGCACCGACGCGACCGCTGCGGCCCACGAAGTCGTCGGTATCCTCAAAGAAAAGCATTTCGTCTGAGACGCCGGAAGGAACGAAACCAATGTTGCTCATCGACACAAACACCTGCACCGGTTGCCGCCTGTGCGAAAAAAACTGCCCCTTCGCGGCGATGCTTATCGTGGACGAGATCGCCGCTGTGCAGGACAACTGCACCCTTTGCGGCGCCTGTCAGAACGTCTGTTCGGAACACGCCATCACCATTGAACGGGCCGCCGCCACGCCCGAGGAACTTGCCAAATACAAGGGCATTTTCATCTGGGCCGAGTGCGACGAAAGTGAAGATCGCGAAAGCCTGGTCCCCAAAAAGGTGGCGCTTGAACTGCTGGCCGAAGCCGGGCGGCTGGCCAGCAAAACCGGCGAAGAAATTCGCGTCCTGGTTCTTTCGGACGGACGACCGGTGGATACCGACAATCTGTTCGCCCACGGGGCAAGCGGCATCATTCGATTTGAGAACAAGCTGCTGTGGCCCTATTCGACCGACGCTTACACCACGGTTATTTCGGCCATGATTGCGGCCAAGAAGCCGTCCATCTTCCTGTTGGGGGCAACGCCCGACGGGCGTGACCTGGGCCCGCGCGTAGCGGCTCGCCTGAAACTGGGCCTGACCGCCGATTGCACCCAGCTTGAAATCAACGATGAGGGGCAGTTGATTCAGACCCGTCCGGCGTTCGGCGGCAATATCATGGCTTCCATCGTTACACCGTTCTCGCGACCGCAGATGGCGACGGTACGCCCCAACGTTTTCGCCGTAAGCGAAAACCCCGACCCCAACCGCAAGGGCGAGATCGAGGACTTCGACGTGGCCCTGCAACGCGGCGTCGTACGCACCAAGATCCTTGAGATCGAAAAGGTGGCGACTGCCGGTGGTGGCATCGACAACGCCGAAGTGATTGTTGCGGCGGGCCAGGGGCTAAACTCGCCCGACGATCTGGACATGTTGCGCGAACTGGCCGCCGAACTGGGCGGAACGCTGGCCGGGTCACGCCCGCTGGTCGAAGCCGGATGGATACCCCACACCCTGCAAGTGGGTCAGTCAGGCATTACGGTGTCACCCAAACTGTACATCGCGGTTGGCATTTCGGGCGCCGTTCAGCATGTGGTCGGAATGAATGGATCAGGCTCAATCATCGCCATCAACATGGATCCCGAGGCTCCCATCTTCAAGGTCGCCGACATCGGCATCGTTGGCGATGCTGCCGAGGTGATCCCGGCCCTGATCAAAGAAATCCGCGAGGCCAAAAAAGCCGCTTAGATCTTACATAGAAGGTTTTGTGTTTCCTCCCTCCCCTTCTCCACACGGGGCCTCAAAACGAGGCCCCGTTTTTTTAGAGAAGATTCGTTCGCGTCCTAATCCGCCCCGAACCCTCTGAAATCAGCCCTATGAGTTTGCCGGTGCAGGTCTCGGCACCATCGCGGTTATATTGTTGATTGTCGGCAAAAAACTGACCCTGGGATATGCATCCATACATTGTGCATCACTAGGATGAAGCCCTTTTCCGCCAAGTTCCCTCTCATTTTTTCCGAATCTCTGGTCCCTACTGTTGACAAAAATGTTGACAACTTTCCAAGCTGTGGCCAAAGTTATTGGAAGACAGCCGATACGAAACAACAAGGCTGAAGGGGAACGCTCCCACCATCAATTTCCATGGATATATGATCACATGGGTGGATGTGGGGCGTTGGTGGGATGGAAAACGATAAGGCAACGCCGTCGTTCGGGAAGGTTCGCAGGTTGATCGTCGGTCGCCTGGGATATCCCCTTGTTCTTTCCGCTGAAATCCCGTCTCGCAAACAATCCGTAGACTTTCCCGATGGGCGGTTGCCACGGCCAGCGCATGTTTGGCCCGGCAACTTCAGCCATCGGTATTCGTGGTTTGAGGGCAAAATGCCCTTGAGCTGAATCCCGTTGGCCTCTGTGTGGGGCTTAACGCAACGACAGTGGAGGATTAAATGCAGCATCGACTGATAAAAACTCTGGGCCTAGCCGTGGTCGGTACGGCCATTGCCGGATTGGCGCTCGCCGAAGGCATCGTTATCAAGGTTCAGACCAGTGACCGCGCCGGTGACGAAACTTTCCGCGTCCAAAAAGACGTGTGGACGCCCAAGCTGGCCACCATGACCAATGGCGCCGTGAGCATCGAACTGTTCGCCGACGGCCAGATCGTGCCGCGCAAAGAAACCGTTCCGGCCATCGCGGCGGGTATCCTCGGCGGTCATATAACGTCCATGGAATACCACACCGGTGTCGAGCCCGGCTTCGCCCTTCTGGGTGGCCTGGTGGCCGGTTATGAAAGCGCCGATCAGGAACAAATGTTCTACTTCAACGGCCCCGGCGTGAAATTGGCCCAGGAAGGCTATGACAAGACCTTCGGCAAGAAAGTCCACGTGATCGGCGCTGGCCCGTACAACCGTGAAGCCTTCGTCGCCAAGGTTCCGATTCGCACCTTCGCCGACCTCAAGGGCAAAAAGCTGCGCGCCCCTGAAGGCCTGGTCGCTGAAGTGTTCCGTCGCGCGGGCGCGGCCACCGTGGCCATGCCGACGACCGAAATCTTCACGGCCATCGAAAAGGGCGTGGTTGATGGCGCCGACATGAGCTCCTACTGACCAGCCTTACCTAAGTGGTCCAGTTCTTATGAGAGAGACTGGCCGGTTGGATCGCCCTGTGGTGACGACCGGAGCATAGCGTAGGTCGGTGCCACAGGGCGTGGCAAGATGGTTTGTGGTGC